>ULTB01025146.1_pt1 | contig 42813 bp, 36 predicted proteins | sample 1957251 | NCBI WGS metagenome assembly ULTB01 (sample SAMEA4835724, study PRJEB28245) | human gut metagenome | biome: gut microbiome; material: fecal sample | place: Denmark | collected 2008
CGCCGGAGCCGAGCAGCTGCGCCGTCAGCAGCCAGCGGCCCTGGCTCACCACCGCCCCGCCGCCGGACCAGTGCTCCACCCTCGCGCCGCGGTAGGTGGCGAGGCGGTACTCGTGCCCCCCGTGCACCAGGGCGCAGATGCAGCCCGTGAAGCCGCCGAGCGGCAGGGGGATCGTCGCGGCGGAGAGCATGAAGCCGCTGCGGCCGCCCCAGGCGCACTGCGCCCAGAGATAGGCGCGCGGGAAGGAGCGGCCCCGGTCGGTCTCGATGTAGCCCGTGCCGCCGGTGAAGTCCAGCGTCCGGCCGTTTATGCTCAGCGCGCCCTCGAGCGCGTGCGTCATGCTGATGACCCCGTGGCTGCACTCCATCCCCGGCAGGAAGCGGAAGGGCCCCATGATGTCCGACACGAGGCGCGTGAAGGCCCCGAAGCCCACCGCGCCGCGCAGCCGGAGCCCCGGGGCATCCGCGCTCACGCGCAGGCCCTTCTCCGTGAAGATGTTCGCCCCCGCGCGGATGCGCAGCCGCTCCGCCGAGGCGCCGAACTCCGCCTCAGGGTACTCCAGCCACCAGGAGCCCTCCCGCGTGATGACCTGCAGCGAGGCGCTGCGCCGGGCCGCTGAGTCCTGGTGCAGCGCGGGGATGAGGGCCAGCGCCTCCCCGCCGCGGGTCTGCAGCTTGAAGTACCAGCCCTCGAAATACGCGCCCCGGCCGGGGGCGTGGAAGAACCGCTCCATGCCTCAGAGGAACTCCCGGATGTCGATGGCGAGCTGCTCTTCGAGGTTGATGAGCCGCTTTGCGATGTCCTTGGAGACCTCGTCCGCGGCGGTGTACTCGTTGAGGTAGCGGTTGAGGGACTTCACGCCCATGTTGCAGCCGTCGGTCATGAGGTCGGCCACGGTCTTGTCCGAGTCGTCCAGGCCCATCTTGACGCCGACCTTCATCCAGGACATGCCCTTGGCGACCGGGTTCGGCTCCTTGCCCTCGTCGTGGTACTGTCCCAGCAGGCCGTTTATCTCGCCCTTGAGCTTCTCGTGCTCGGCCTTGCAGGTGATGAGGCGCTGCCTGAGCTTTTCGCTGTGCACGCGGTCGAGCACGTCGTCTATGGAGGCGACGCCCATCTTGACCCCCGCGTCGCACTCGCGCAGCAGCTTTATGGTGTCCTGTTCGATCATAAAAAGTTCAGCTCCCTTGATAAGATGAACTTAGTCTGAGCCCCCGGGCGGGATTTATGCGGAAAAACCTTACACAAGGCGCAAAAAGGCCCTGAAGCCTCGGTTTCAGGGCCTTTGCGTTTAGTTTCAAAGCTGCAGGGCGTCCCAGTCGGGCTCGGGGAGTCTGCGCGTCCACTGCTCGGCGCCGTTCGACATCCGGTAGGCGTGGCTGTTCGTGGCCTCCTGCATGTGGGCGTAGTACCAGGCGTCCGCCGGGTTGTCGGGCCAGGTGTTCATCTCGCGCTCAGGCAGCAGGCCGGTGCCGACCGGCGCGCGGCCCAGGGTGCGGTTTATTATGGCGCTGGCCTCGGCGCGGGTGATGCCCGCCTCGGGCCTGAATATGCCGCCCTCGTAGCCGTTTACGAGGCCCAGCTCCGCCGCCGCGGCCACATAGCGGGCGTACCAGGCGCCCTCCGCCACGTCCTTGAAGCCGTTTTCGGCCTTTACGCCCTCGTACTCGAAGAAGCTCACCGCCAGCTTGGCGAACTCGGCGCGCGTGATGCCCGCGCCGGGGCGGAAGCTGCCGTCGGCGTAGCCGCTGAGTATGCCCATGCGGCTGAGCGTGGAGACGGCGTTATTGTACCAGCTGCCGGGCGCGACGTCGGTGTAGCCGCTGCTCTCGCTCCGGTACTTGCCGCGCGCCTCGTCGGTCAGCAGGCGGAAGAAGATGGCCGCCGCCTCCGCGCGCGTGATGCCGTTCCCGGGCCGGATGGTGCCGTCCTCATAGCCTATCATGTAGGCGAAGTGGTCCTTTGTGTTCAGCGCCGCGGGCGGGGTGACCGGCGGGGTGACGGGCGGGGTGACGCTGCTCTGCCCTTCCTCCCAGACCAGCACGAAGGGCGAGAACCCGCCGGGCGTGACCTCAAAGCTCAGGCCGTTTTCCGTTTTCCGGACCGGCACGTTATCCACCTTGGGCCAGTTGGCGATGACGTCGTCGGTGAGGAGCTGCACGCTCCGGTGCAGCCCGGCGAAGTGCAGCAGCGTGAAGGAGGTGTGCTCGTCCGTGCCCTCGGGATATCCCCAGTGCACCGTCACCGGGCCGCTGGCCGTGACCCAGGCGTTGCCGTCGTCGGCGTCCACGAGGTCGAGATACCGCGCCTCGTATTTCACGGCGCCGCCCATGATGCGTTCCACCCGGGCCCTGAGCGCCTCGAGGGAGCCGCTGCCGTCATAGAGCCCGTCGAAGAGCAGGCCCACGCCGGTGCCGCTCGCGGGGACATCGGTGTCGTTTAGCATGTAGCTCGTGCCCGCCGGGGCCGTGACGGCGGCCTCGCCCGCGGGGAGGGGCTCGCTCAGCGCGGCGCTGACGCCGTAGACCGGGTTGCCGCTCATGTTCTCCACGACGTACCGGACCTCCAGGCTGCCGCTCTTTGTCCGCACGGTGTAGATGCCGCCGCCCAGCTCCGCCGTGACGGCGCCCGCGCCGCCGCGGTAGATGTCCAGCTTGAACTCCATGCTCAGTCCGCCGAGCCCGCCGGGGTCAAAGCTGTCGCTGATGTGCACCTGGCCGAGGTCGTCCGTGACCTGCACGCGCACCGGGTCCTGGTCCGGCGCGGGGCGGATGTAATAGAGCGGGCTGCCCTCGGCGTCGCCGCCCGCGAGCTCCAGCGTCCAGCTGCGGCCGCCCTCGCCCCTGAGCGTCAGGCCGTCGGCGCTGCCGCCGCCGGGGAGCTTGACATGGAAGAGCGGCTCGGGCAGGGAGCTGCTCTTCACGGGCTCGTCCCCGCCGCCGACCACGGCCTCATAGCCCTTGTCGCCGCCCATGTAGATGGTGATGTCCGCGGGGGTAAGCTCTATCTCGCCGTCGAGGCGCTTGACGCTCACGGAGGCGGTCGAGCTCAGGCAAAAGACGCTCGCCGTGTTCTCGAGCACGCCGCTCCAGCCCTCCGCGGGCCGCGCAAACTCGCGGCAGCAGTAGAGCACCGCGCGCCCGTCCGGGCCTATCATGCCCGTGCCGTCGCCGCCGATGAACACGGCGCCCGGGTCGTCCACGGTGAACACCGCGCCCGGCGTGCCGGTTACGGCGAGCTCATAGAGCAGCACGGCGCCGGTCTGCTCCGCCCCGAGCAGCACCTCCGCGCTGCCGCCGGTGGTGGTGACCTCGTCGGGGCGCACGCCCTCCGGGAGCGTCACGCCCTCGGGCAGGACGGAGAGCACGGTCTTTTCAAGGCTGCTCACCGTGTGGACCTTCACCGCGGCCTCGGCGCTCTCGGTCCGGCTGCCGACCGTGACCGCGGCGCTGTTCGTGAGCTGCAGACCGGAGCGGTCCTCGGGGAGGCCGGTATAGGTCCGCGTGAAATAGAGCTCCGCCGAGGCGGGCGCGGCCTGCGTGCCCGCGTTCGCCCAGGTCACGCTGACGGAGCCGTCGGGATTCTCACTGACGCTGAAGCCCTCGCCGGAATACCCGGCATAGGCCGCGCCGGGGTCGGTGACGAGTGCGCTGTTGCCGTTCACGACGGTGACGATGACGCGGTAGAGCAGCGTGACCTCATCCGCCTGCGGGCAGACCGTCACGGAGAGGCGGTCGGCGTCTGCCGGGGTGTACTCGGGCGCGGCGCCGCCCTTCCAGACGGCGTCCAGCTCGGATGCGGTTTTTATTACGGCCTGCTTTTCAATGGAGGTGCAGGCCTCGGCCGTGGGCACGCTCACGCCGTCGCTCGCGGAGAACTCGCCGAGCGTGACCGTGGCGGTGTTGTCGATGCTGCCGCCGATGTCGTCGGCGGTGACGGTATAGCGGTAGGTCAGCACGGCCTCACCGCCGGGGGCGAGCGCGTCGATGACGAAGCCCTGCGCGCCCATGTGCCCGCTCGCGCCGCTTATCGTGACGTCGGCCGGAAGCCTGGCGTCGCTGACGACGGCGCCCGCCGCCGGGCCGCCGCTGTTTCTGACGGTGACGGTGTACTCGAGCACGTCGTTGACGCTGACCTTCTCCTCCGCGCCGAGCGGCCGGGGCCCGTCGGCGTCCACCAGATACACGGCCTTGCCTATGCTTAGCACCGGCGCCCCGGCGCTCCAGACGGCGTAGAGCGTGGTGTCGGAATATATGCTGAAGCTCCGCGCCCCGGACGCGGTGAACTCCGCCTCAGCGGCGGTGCTGCTCCTCGCCCAGCCGAGGAACTCATAGCCCGGGCGGCTCGGCACGTGGTCGAACAGGACGTCCACGCTGCCGCCGCTCTCGTGCGTGGCGTTGTCCTCCGGGATGTAGCCCTCGCCGCCGTTGGCGTCATAGCGCACCGTGTAGTGCGGCGTGAGGTAGAGTGTGACCATGGCGAGGTTGTAGCCCTCGCCCTTGTACTCATAGTTCAACCCGCCGTCCGGGCCCAGCCCGGGCTCGTACCGGAGCGAGAAGCTGTAAGTCCGCTCCGCGCCGCGGAACACGCCGTAGTTTCCGGCCCACTCTATCTGCTGCGCGCCGTAGGCGGTCTTGAGGTAGCTCTCTATCTCGGCCTGCACCTGCTGGGCCGTGTGCGGCGCCTCCGAGGAGAGCGTGGCGATGAAGCTGCCGCCGTAGCTGTCGTTGAGCTCCACGAGGTAGAGCGGGGGCGGCACGATTATGACGCCGTCGAGGTGGTTCGGGTAAGCGCCCAGCAAATCGCCCTTGAGGACGTAGCCCTGAAAGAGCTTGCCGAAGGAGTCGGAGGTGAAATACTCCCGGCTCTCGGCGTCCATGCACTGCACCACGCCGCTCCACCACTCGGCGTTATTCTCCATGCCCAGGCCGCAGGTGACGGCGGAGATGACCTTGCGGCTCTCCCAGTCCGCGGCGCCCGCGGGGTAGAGCTCCAGCAGCGCGTCTATGTTGACGCTCGCCATGCGGAAGGGCACGTCGTTGCCGCTCGGGCCGTAGAACTCCGGGCCCTTGCCGGGGCTCTCCGGGTGTACCGGGAGGTTGCTGTCGTAGAGGTAGTAGAACGCGAACTCGCTCACCCCGTAGCCGCCCCCCGCGGCCAGCGCCCCGGCGGGCAGAAGCCCCAGCACGAGGGCTATCAGGCATAATATGCTAATCAGTCTCTTTAGTTTGTCTCCCATGATTACCTCCATATGAGGGGACGATAATCAACACAGCGTCCCCTGTCTGATGTATATCCCTATCATATCACAGGAGTTAGGAGAACACAACAAAAATAATAATGATTTTTTTTATAATTATACAGACAATATTTCCCTTCGAGCCGCCCGGGCATTGAAAAACCGTGCCCGCGCCCTGTCCCCCCGCCGCGCCGCCCGGTATTTTATTCGCTCATAGCCCTGTCTCTGCTCCCGCCGGGGCGAGTGGAGCTCTGCGCCGCCGTCGGGCTCATATAAAAAAACAGCCCCATCGACCGTGGTCAACGGGGCTGCATATCGTTTCAGAGGTTTACCATTCTACATACTGCTCACAAAACCGCATGAGCATCGCGGCCGTCTGGGCTCTGGTGGCCTCTCCGCGGGGAGCGAGTGCAGACTCGCTTATGCCGGTGATGACCCCGGCGCCGCAGGCCCACTGCATGGCGGAGACCGCATACTCGGCCACGTCGGCGGCGTCCGAGTAGGACAGGATGTTGGTGTCCTCGCCGACGGACACGTCGTCGCCCCTGGCCTGGGCGTAGCGGTAGAGGATGGACGCCAGCTGCTCGCGGGTGATGTTGTCATCAGGCCCGAACAGGCCGCCGCCGTAGCCGTCCACGATGCCCTTGGACGCCGCCCAGGTCACTGCGTCGGTATACCACGCGCCGTCCGCCAGGTCGGAAAAGCTGCCGCTGCCGGTGACGGCGGGACGGCCCTCCATGTTGTAGAGGATCTGGCAGAGCTGCGCCCTGGAGAGGGCGGCATTGGGGCCGAAGGTGTCCTCGCTGAACCCGCTCATGAGGTCGTGGCGGTAGACATAGGCCACGGCGTCCTCATACCACGCGCCCGCCGCCAGGTCGGTGAAGGGCAGGGCGTGGCTCTTGCCGTCGAGCACGAGGGCGTACTGTCCGGCGCTGCCGACGGGCAGGGACGCATAGCCGTTCCCGTCCACCAGGGAGGAGGCCGTATAGACCAGCTTCCCGGCGGCCTCGTCGTAGTGGTAGAGGTTGGCCCACAGGCCGGCGTTTTTCGCGCCCACGGGGGCGGTCAGGGTCATGGTGAAGCCGAACTCGCCGTCGTTCTTGACAGTGAGCTGCATCGTGCCCGCCTCGCCGGCGACGGAGTTGACGGCCTCCGCGGGGATGGTCCCGGTGTCCATGTCCACGCTCAGGTCAAGGTCGGTGAGGTCTGCGCCCGCGGGGATATCCTTTCCGTTCACCGTCCAGGTGACGCCGCCCGGCACCTTGACCTCCAGCGTCGCATCCTTGCCGGACAGCTCCTCAAACACTTCCTTGTCCAGCTCGGTCTTGCCCGTGGTGAGGTCGACGTTCACGGTTTCCCCGCCCTGGGCGCTCTCTATCTTGTCGACAGCCTGCTGGCTGGCATCCTTGCCGGGGGTAGTCGGGACGGCGGGGATGATCGGAGTTGCCGGCTCGCTCGGAGTGGTGGGCTCGCTCGGAGTGGTGGGCTGCTCCGTATCTTCGCCCTGCCAGTCCTTCAAGGTGACCTCCTTGGCCGCGCCGGTGAAAGTACGGTTGTTTTTATCATATACGAGCTCCGCGCCGCTGGGCGCTATGACGGCGTAGGAATCAGAGTAACCATCATACGACTCAACGACCACAGCCTGCAGCTCATAGCCCTCCGGCAGATAGCCCGCCGGCAAGTTGATGATCTCACTCGCTTCCACGATGTCATAACCAAAGCCCACAATGGCGGCGTTTTCGCCTTTTCCTGTGACCGTGCCGCCTGTCATGGTCAAACCGTAAGTATCAACACCCCAGCCGGTACCTGTGCCGGTGCCGGTGCCGGAGACCGTGCCGCCATTGACAGTAATGCATTCGAAAGAAACAATGCCGTCAGTACCTGTACCAAAAACCGTGCCGCCGTTCACTATAATACTGCTTTCGCAACAGATACCAACGTACGTTGAGCTGGTGCCGCTAACTATTCCGCCGATGTTTACGATCAGGTCGTCAGACACATCGATGCCTTCTTCTTCACCGCTGTTGCCGCTGACGGAGCCGCTGTTTACGATCAGGTCGCCAGACACATCGATGCCTTCTCCTTCACTGCTGCTGCCGGTGACGGAGCCGCTGTTTACCGTCAGGTTTCGGTATACACGTATTCCTGCTGCATTGCCTCCCTTAGCTTCCAGGCTGCCGGTACCGCTGATGGTAAGATCGCCGTCAATGTAAACGCTGGCTTCAAGCTGGTCGCTTTCGACCGTAGAAGTGCCCGTCAATTCAATGTTCAGGTCGCCATTGGCATAGATGCCGTAGGTTTTTCCAGAGACTTCATATCCGTTCGTGATTTTCGCATCGGTCAGCGTCAGGGTGTTGGAGGCTGCGTTGTAAGACGCGGTGCCGCCTTCGCCGCATTCGACTTCACCATTTTCGTCAACCGGCATATTCTTGCCGTCTATCCACAGCTGTTTCATTGGCTTGTAGGTCGATTCGGTGACGTCGCCGTTCTCCACCCTGAGCTCCGTTGTATCATTGTTCGGTGTGTATTCTATGTCGTCCACCATGATCGTGACCGAGCTCAAGAGATTAATGATGTTGCCCGGAGTTTCAGACGAGACTATGACCTTGGCCTGCTTGCTGATGGTGACAGCCTTATCCTTGTAGGTGTATAGACCGTAGCCGTTTTTGCCATTGGCGCGGGCAGTGACGGTGCCGCCGGTTATCGTGAGGTAGTCCATGTAGATGCCGTAGCAATTTTCGCCGTTGCCGGTGCTGGTGACCTCGCCGTCTTTTACGGTCATCCTGCCATTATCCTCTATATAGATGCCGCTGCTGTAATAACCTTCGCCGCTGCTGGTGACGGTGCCGCCCTCTACGGTCATACTGCCGCCATTTATGTGGATGCCGTGGCTGTCTTCACCGGTGCCTTTGCCGGTGACGCTGCCGCCGCTTACCGTAAAGTTGCCATCTGTTGATTTTACATAGATGCCATAGATGAAATAGCTGTCTTCACCGGTGCCGGTGCCGGTGAGGGTGCCGCTTTCGACTTTAATGCTGTTTTCGACACAAACGCCCTGAAGACCGCTGCCGGCAACACTGCCGCCGTCCACTGTCAGGGTGGAGGCATGGACACCTTCCTGTGTTGAGCTGGTGCCGCGAACTGTTCCACCGCTGTTTACCGTCAGGTTGCCATGCACATCGATGCCTGTATCATCTGTGTGGTTGCCGATGACGGTGCCGCCGTTTACCGTCAGGTTTCCGCTCACATCGATACCTGCTTCATCATCGCCCGTGGTGGTCAGACTGCCGGTGCCGGTGATGGTCAGATCGCCGTCCATGTTGACGCCGGCGTCAAGCTTGTCGCTTCCGGCCGTGGAAGTGCCCTCCAACACGATGTTCAGGACGCCTTCGGCATAGATGCCGTAGGCTCCGCCATAGACCGTGTGGCCCTCCGTGATTATAGCGTCGCGCAGCGTCAGGGTGTTCGAGTCTTTGTCGTAAGACGCGTAGCCGCCGTCTTCGCCGCACTCGACTGTATAGTCAGGGTCGTTCAGCATATTCTCGCCGTTCACCCACAGCTCTGTCAATTTTGACTCTCCCTCGCTGCCGGAGGCCATGGCGCCGGCGGGCAGCAGGCTCATGAGCAGCACAAGAGCCAGCAGCAGTCCTGTTACTCGTTTTTTCATACGTTCCCCTCCAGTATCAGTTCATCTGCATCGTGTCCAGCAGCTCGTTGATGGACGCCCGTACGCAGCAGCTTCCGCTTTCCCACACGACTTCGCCGTCCGCCAGTCTGGCCGACGCAAACAGCTCCGGCGACGACAGCCGTCCGAATCGGATGGCGCGTAATCTGTGGCTCATGTTGATGAGCGCTTCACTGCCGTTTGCAAAACGCAGCTTGAGCTGATAGTCCGGCAATACCTGCAGCGTCACCCCGGTCATATCCATTGCGTGACCTCCTTTGCGCATAAAAATAACAGCATTGGGTTCCTGCTTACAGCATACAGCAACCCAATGCTGCGCACATCCCCCGAACGGGGGATTTGGGGGGATCATTTCAGCAGATCCACCAGCTTGCTCCGCCGGTCGATGTTCGTCTTGTTGAAAATACTGCGGATATGGCTCTTCACCGTCTCCTCGGAGATAAAGAGCCTCTGCGCTATCTCCTTGTTGCGCAGTCCCTCCGCCGCCAGCGCGGCCACCTCGCGCTCCCGCTCGCTGAGCCCCGTCATCTGGTCCGGGTACTTCTCCAGCATGGCGAAGATGCGGCTCTCCTCCGCCTTGGTGTAGTGTATCTCCAGCGCCCTGATCTCCGCGATGGCGGTCTCGTGCTTCTTCCTTATGGAGGGCAGCAGGAACAGCGCGGCGAGGTATTTCCGGAAGCAGGCCAGAAACGTGTAGTTGTGGTCCGGCGCCGCCAGCGTCAGGGACTGGTCCAGCCACTCCGCCGCCTTCGGTATCGAGCCCATGGCCAGGTAGCACAGCGCCAGACCCACGCACATGAAGTTGCGCGTCGAGAGCGAGATGAGCCGGCTGTCCAGCTGGAGCGAGGCCTCCACGCTCGCGATGGCGCGCTTGTACTCCTTTTTCAAAATGAGGTCCGTTATACGGTTGGTCTTGACCATGAAGTTCGTGAACGTGAGGTCCCCCAGCACGTCCGCGGAGCCCCTGGCCCAGGCCGCCGAGCGGTCCGGCTCCATCATGAGGCCCAGGAGGTATGTACGCACCGTCTCCGCCATCTGCGTGTTCAGGGCGGTGTGCCGCAGGAAGGGGTAGGCCAGCGCCTTGGTCTCCAGGTACTCGATGGCCTTTTGCAGGGAGATCATGTCCGACTGGTAGATGGCGTTTATGCCGAGCAGCAGCGCCGCGCCGTAGGTGACCGTAGCGTTCTGCCGCTGCTCGGACAGCATGGCCGCGCGGTGGGCGTAGATGTCCGACTCGTCGAAGCGGCCCTGGACGCTCAGGGCCTCGCCCATATACAGCTCATAGGCCCCGGCGCCGTGATCGCCGGTGAGCGGGTCATACACCTCGAGCATGTCCCGCAGCTCCTCCGCGGTCTCCATCATCCTGCCCGGCGTGCGGTAAAAGAGATACCACATCGACGTCGTGCCGAACATGTACGGCTCCCGCCGGTTGAAGAGCTCGGACGGGGCGCTCATCAGCTTCGCGGCCTCGAGATAGCGCGCTTTCATGCGCGGGATGTCGGGAAACTCCCGGAAGGCGGAGAGGAGATACCACTCGCCCATGAGCTGTCTGTCCCCGAGCTTCTCCAATATCGCCCGGCTCTTCTCCAGCGCGGCCTCGAAGCCGGCAAAGTCCGCGCCGCCGAACAGCGCCAGGCACAGCCGCAGCATGGAGAGCGGATATCGCTCCAGGGTCTCCGGGGCGCACCTCTCCAACACGCTTCGCGCCAGGGCCGTATAGCTGACCGGGCCGAATTGCTCGCCCAGGAGCGCTATGAGCTCGCAGGAGAGCAGCCGCTCGTCATTGCCCGCCTTGAAAAAGCACTCCACGGCCTTTTTGTTCCCCGTCCGGCGGTAGACCTCCCCGGCCATCTCATAGACCTGGCAGCGGAAATCCGGCGGCATGGTCTCCAGCATGCCCAGCAGGAAATGCCGCAGCAACTCATGCGGATAGCTGGCCCCGGCCCGCGGGTCGTAGTGCATGAGCGGCGTCCGGACCAGGAGGTTTTTCAAGGCCGTCTCCTGCCCGGGGGCTATCTCCGGCAGCTGCTCTGCACGGATGCAGTCGAATGCCGCCGCCCGCAGCAGCAGCTCCTGCTCCCGGCCGGAGACCTTCCTCCAGAAGAACTCGTAGAGCAGCCCGTCCATGTCCTGAAACTCCGGCAGCTTGTCCGGGCTCTCCTTCAGGTTTCTCAAATACAGGGCCACCGCGACGGCCCAGCCCTCCGTGTTGCGGTGGATGGCGTCCAGCTGATGCCTGTTCAGGACGAGGCCCAACTGCTGAGCGTAGCGCAGGATGTCCCTTTTGCCGAGCAGGAAGTCCCGGGAGTTGAGGCTGGTCACGCCGGAAGAGCTCTCGAAAACGGCCCTCAGCTTTTTGAAGTTCTGCGAGATGAGCACGACGTGCAGCCCATCCTGGTTGCGGTCAGCCAGAGCCTGCAGAAGGGGCAGCGGCCAGTTGTCGCCGACCAGCTGAAAGTTGTCCAGGATGAGATAGCAGGGCTCAGATATCGAGAGCCGGGACAAGATGTCCGCAGCATCGCTCACATTGCTGCGGTTGAGAAAACCCAGCTCCCGCAGGGCATTCCCCGCAGAGGCATCCAGGCTGCCTATCTGACGGATGAACCAGTCCAGACTGGTGTCCTGCTGAAAGCTCACCGCGGTGAACCAGCGGACCTGTTCGGCAGGCAGCTTCTTCATCGCCCAGCGCACCGCCGTGCTCTTCCCGTAGCCGGCGGGAGCCTCGATCATGGTGAGGCCGCTCCGGTATATGCCTGAAAGTTTGCGCTGTATCTCATCCGAAAAGTATAACTGCTCCATGTGCGCATCCCCTCTTTTCTGCAACTATATATTATAGGTAAAAAGCGCCGGGATGTCACTCCCCCAAAATGGGGTTTTGCAGGAAGCGCACAAAGCCGCCCCCGCCGAAGCAAAAGAAAAAAGCCTTGAAACTTTCGTTTCAAGGCTTTTTTACCTGGTGGAGATAAGCGGGATCGAACCGCTGACCTCTTGAATGCCATAGTCACGTTTTGGGAATTTCCGAACATATAATCATATATAATAGACGTATTTGCAAAATACAATAGAATTTTTGTATATTTTGTGATAATAGGTATACCAGAATCAAACCCGGTTCTGGTACGCATTCTGGTACGCCCGGCCCTGCTTGCGGGCCGGGAGAAAGGAGGAAGAATGAGGAATCTGGTATCCTGCGAGTTTAATATTGACACCGCCTGCGTCGAGCTGCGATATGCCGACGGCGCGGTTCTCCGCATCTACACTCCTGGCATCGAGGACAGCTTCGATACCACCATAGCCATGAGAGCCGAAATGGACTGGCTAATCTACAACGCTCCACTCGAGTATGCACAAATGGTTCTGGACGGCTCTCTGGAAAGCTATCTGCGTAGAGTGTCCGGCAAGTATAGCTTGGAGTTGGACGAGTGACCGAACGAAGGCCTATCCAAATCAAAGATGAGGGCCGCTGTATAACGCAGTGGCCCTCATTTTTGTGAATGGACAACTAATTTACCGGGCTTGACACTTGTGCCGACGTGGGATTTAATAACAGCTGATAGGGAGGCGGGATCATATGGATGTTCACGACGAATTCTTTGAGCTTCTGCTGCATACCATGATAAGCTCCACAGACGACGCTGCCCAGGCCAGGGACAAGCTGATCAAGTTGAGAGATTGGCTTTTGAACAACGTTCCAAGCAAGCTCTACCGCTTTCGCAGCCCAAGCGAGCACAGTTTTGAAGCCCTTGTAAGTGACCAGATCTGGGGCAGCCGCATTGACACCTTCAATGACCCATTTGAGAATGAACCCTGTTATGACTTTGATACTTTATCTAGGTGGCTCAATACCGATTTATTTGGTCCGGCAGAAAATGTTGTGGAGCTACTTAAGCTGGTTCAGCAGGGCTTTGTGCCAGAAGGTGCCTTGCGCTGGCTGCCTCAGGAAAAGGTCAATGAAGCCACCAATATGCTTAAGGGTGTCGACCTAGACGACAACACCGTTATGAAAAATATCGACCTCTTTCAGCAAATCATCTTTAACCTACTGCCTGACTTGGGCCCTGCGGCAACAGAAGAATTCTTCAACTCTGTCTTATGGGCAAGACAGCAGCGCTATGCCGCGTGCTTCTCAGAGGAATTTAAGCCTACGCTCATGTGGGCGCATTACGCGAAAGGTCACGATGGCTTCTGTGTCGAATATGACTTTAAGAAATTTATGAAAGGATGCGAAGAAAACTGCGGCAACATCCTTGGCTGCCACAACTTTATGCTGAACCTCACTTTAGCTCCGGTACATTACAGCGGCTCGCGTTTTGATGCCACTAATTTTCTCAAGACTATTTTTCAACAAGAACTCGGAACTAGGCTAAATGTATCGCTTCCTCCATATCATGCCGATGTATTGTTCATGACCAAAGCGCTTCTGGTCAAGTCTGAGGACTGGAGCTATGAGAAGGAGTGGCGGCTGATATCGCCTCCGGAGAGCGGGAGCGAAGAAGAGCCGCCGAAATCAAAGCAGCTCAAACGCATACCTCCAACGGCTGTATATATCGGCGCCAGGGCCTCCAGCGAAACGGAAGAAAAGCTGGAGTATATCTGCGCTCTCAAACACATCCCCTGCTATAAGATGGTGCAATCTCACACAACGTCCAGCTTTGATTTGGAGCCAGTGCCGTACTCTGAGTATAAGCGGTACGTTCGGCGTGACCAGTAATAAAAACGCTCCCCGGAAGGCGCGCCTTCCGGGGAGTCCTTTTGCTGTCTTTACCATATCCCCAACTTTTTCAGCCGCGCCGCTATACTGTTCGGCGTGCGCTGGAGGATATTTGCTATCCGGTATTTGTTTTTCCGGCCGAGGACATACATATCGCACAGCCGTCTGTCCTCTTCCTTCGTCCAGGCCTTGCCGGCGTTTGGATACCGCTCGGCCCTGCGCTCTTTGCGCTCCTGCTTTTCCTTCTCACGTTCCTCGCGCCGGCGCTCGAGGATAGTGCCGTAGGACTCCAGCGAGCAGTTGTCAAGCACGATCCTCAGTGCTTCCTGCACAAACTCATTGGAGCAGCAGTCCCGCGGCGACAAGGCGCGCACAGTCAGCGGGTCGATGCCTATGCTCAGGTTCTCAACCATCGTGCGCGCCATCAGATCATCCATCTCCGCCGCATCCTGATTTTATAATTGTTATTTTTTTAGCAGGAGCTTCTCGGCGCTGTAAATAAGAACAGCAAAATTTGCGTTTTTCAGGGGCATAAGCCTCAATATGTTGCTTCCCCTATACAAGTGCATAGTGAGTGGTTTATTTCATCCAATTCTATAATATGAAACTAGCCTTCCTAAAAGCTCTTTGAAATTGCCCTGTGCCGTTTTATTTGGCGTAAACCTGCCATCTGAAATCGCTTCACAGACTAACTTGGCTTTGAGGGTTTTCCCGATATTCTCGTCTATACCATATTGCATACAACAGCGGTTTAGCTCTGTCTGGGTAATTATATCTTCTATTACCTTTCTATTTGTTTTGTATGTCAAGCTGCGTATGTCTTCCACGCTGACATCAACAATATAGCAATATTGCCTCTTGTATTCCCAAAGAAGTTCTTTGTTTAAACTTTCTCCAGAATTCACGCCAGCTTCATCATAATCGAACAAAGCGATGCATGGACACTTCCATCCCTGAAGAATCTCACATAGCAGCTTTGAATTTGTCGCTCCGGTTGATGGGATAAAATTCAGTTCTTCTTCACCGATTTTTAGATACTTCGACATCGTCGAAAGATAAATATAGTCGCTTACGCCTTCCAAGACAACGTTAAGTTTGTTTGTTGCCGGTCCAAACGTTGTGCTGAGACTAGCTCCGAGCGCATTAATAACTGGTACCAGAGTTGCTTTTTGCCCTTCAGGATAGATATTGGGATCATAAACAGTTTTATATATTTTTGTGTACCCCAAGCCGTCTTTTACAACTGCCCTCATTTTATGCAAGTCGTGGCTGACATCAAGCATGAAAGGCGAATGCGTTGTATACACTATCTGACGATTTTCATGCCTGGCTAAACGCGCAAATATTCCAAGTAGCTCTTTTTGGGCATTCGCATGCAAAGAAGCACCAGGTTCGTCTATCAAATACACAACAGGTCTTCCTTGCAGAACAGATCCACGCGATAATGCATCTATAAACAGATCCAAATACCACCTGAAGCCATAACTTCTTTCGTTTAACGGCATTGCCAAGCCATCTTCAGTTTTTACTGAAAAGATTACATCTCCACCATTAAAGTCAACATCAAAGTATACCCATTCAGTCTTGTAAACTGTCTGAAACGTTCTATTAATAAAATCTCTAATTCTTTGCTTAACAGAATCTCTCAACGTCGTCTGTCGTGGACTTGAACCGGGCTGTGCAGCTGCAATGAAGTCATCCACAGTCACTCTGCATAAATCCACCAAATCATGCAATAGACTATTGCTGTGCGTCTCCGGATTGACTAGCTCATCTTTTACTTCTGATGAGCTGTATTTGTGGTTAAGGTGTGTACTATTACTTCTCAAATAGAATATAGGCAAATGACTGTTAAGTTGATTCAAGCATTTTCGTAAATGCGAACTGTATAACCATAAGGTATCGTCCGTTTCTAGCTTAGAATCATAGATGAGCTGCTCTAAATACTTTTGAGCTTTTTCAATTGAAAACAGGTCTACGGAATTCTCAGCTTTTAGTGAAGTAAGTGTCATTTTATACTGTTTAAACTGCACACCACTTAGTCCGAACGGATTTGGCCCAATTTCTTTCAAAACGGACTTATAGTCTTTTATGCAAATCTCCAACTCTTTGAAACGATCATATAGTCCTCCACTTATATTGCAACCAAAATTAAAAAATGTTGCAGTGGTATCTTCAAGAATTCCTTGTGCTTGTTCTTCCGGCGTTGGTTTAAGAACTACCATATATTGTATCTGAGTGTTAGCATCTGCATATCTATTTAGCACATCGTCGGAAAAGTCACACGAGTTCATGCCATGAAAGTTTATACGCGACAGCCCATCAAGAATATTGCTTTTGCCGCTTTCATTTTTTCCAATTATGGCTGTAACGTCAGGCTCGAGAATTATCTCAGATTCATTATAGTCACCAATAGATTTAAAATTTGACAGCTTTACAGAATGGACATACATAACCCCACAACCTTTTTCTCTTTAGCGATATTTCACTCCATAGGTTTGATCGTCGCTTCTATAAACGCAATCTCGTCGTCGGTGAGGTTGTATTTTGCGTAGAGCTCAGAATCAGTCCAAGGTTTGGTAAAGTCTTGGATGGGGACAAAGATATAAGATGCTTTTGTTACCATAATAGAAGAGCAAGCCTGTAGCACTAAGAACCTAACAAATTTCGTTTTTAGATACTTGTACAAGTTTTCAGCTTGTGCCTCACTTTCATATGCATTTATAATTATATATGTTTCCGTGCACACCTCTCCGGGCCCCAGTACCTCTAATTTGGAAAAGACTCTGTATTGGCCATTTTTGTCAGGCTGACCAGCGTGCTCATAAAAAACCCTTGATGAAATGACTTTCCATTTGTCGACATACTGCTGACCAGCAGTAATCCGGCTCTTTTTGATTGGGCCTTTGCCCTTATTCCATCGAAGTATGAGTTCTCCTGTATCATCAGGTTCTTCGTAAGTCCTTAGGCCAAACGGTTTCATGGGACTCACATAATTCTGCAAAAGCTCTTCCTTTTTGTCCGACACTTTATGTAGGATATCTATGGCCCTATTGGCTCGAACAACTATTGAAAACTCATTCAAATATCTATTTTCTTTATTGGAAGTGCCTGCATCAACGTTCACAACCTCACATGGCCCATCATATTTTGCGTCGATAAGGAAATAGCAAATTCCGCCAGAAATATCAGCAGAAGGGAATATTTGCTTTGACTCCGAATAATCACATATTTTTCGTATATGTGTATTATTCATCATCATTTCTCTAAATTTATCTAATCCTCTACCGCCCGCAAACCATCTGGAGGGAATGATCATGGAGATATACGATGGATTAAGTGCAATGGCCTGTGCTACAAATTCTTGATAAATGGGAACTGCCGATGCGTTGTTGCCACCATCCATCCTTTGATACGGAGGATTACCAACGATAGCGTCGAATTTCACTCTCTCACCTTCTATCTGCCATGTTTTCGGATTGCTGAGCTTGCGGGCAAGTCTTGGCTTGTCATTCATCCTGTCAAGCAGGCGCGACAAATGTATAGCTCTGACTGTCCAATCGTCCTTGTACCCCACAAGAGTTCGTCGGGTGATACTGCACGCCATCTCCGTGCGGCACAGCACATATATGTTCTTCTCAACTATTTCACGCCAAATGCGCTGGGACTCTTCAAGCGGCATATCGCTTTCAGGCTTTGAGAGGTTCAGAGAATACATACTGCACGCCAGATAAAGCGGATACAGTCCGGATTTAGAGTTCATCTCCAGCAGATGCGCATCTGGATTGCAGAACACATTCGCAGTGACGTCTCCGTTATCGACCAGTCTCGGCTCGTCCAAAGGTTTGTTCTGGTCAAAGTCCTCGTCGAAAAAGCAATACCCGCCAATTGTATCGCTCATGTGCATGTTCACTACACGCCACGGTGTCAGCACAGTCTCTTTATCAGGGTTGCGGAAGTGAGACAAGATCTCTGCAATCCTCAGAGCCCTGCGAATGGGGGGAAGTTCGTCTGCAGCTTTTGCCATACGACGAATTCTGAAGCCGGCTCCCGACACGACATCTTGGTCGTAGTATTTGAGCAGTTTTTTAAAGAGGGACTTAGTGACCCCTTCGGGCATGAACTCGTCCCAAGATTCATCATCGACTATCTCGATGAATTTCTCCATAGGTATGTCTTCTTCAATGTCCACTCTTGCTCCATAGATGAGCATTGGCAGCCTTATTGAAACAGCACGAAGCAACCTAAGCACTTTTTCGCGTTCCTTTTTGAGTTCTTGCTGCTTTTTAATTGCAGCTTCTTCCTCAGGAGAGCGCTCGCGCTTGGGCTTATTTTTCGCTTTTTCGGCTATGTCGTATTGTTCATTGGTCATGCCGGTCTCGTTAATTACGACCTTTTTTGCTCCTTTAGCCTTAGACTGACCTTGAACAATCCCCGCTAACTGATTAAACAACAGCACATCATTTCCATCCATGACGATGCCAACGCCTTCGTTGTAAATAGAGTCATCGTCAAAACCGCTGTTGACAGCTTTATCCACTGTTATTTTCTTTATCTGCCGCATAAGGCTTGATGTGCTGTAGGGAACCATTCTGGTGCCTTCCACCGAAATGACCGGGCAGAAATTGAGAAACTCGCCGAGAACATTGCGTCTTTCCTCATCGGTCATCTTGCCATGCCTGGTAAGCTCGTGAACTTCAGAAATGACATTCAGAGCCCTATCAGGAGCAAAGTCAAATACATAGGCGCAGGTCTTCTGCTTGCCATCTATGCTGCCCGCAGACTGCACTCGGAATATAGTCTGCATATAGCCGGAAGCAGAGGCGTTCGCTCCACCAGTAAGCATCATAACGGCAGACCACTCAGGAACCGTGACTCCTGTGGTAAGTCGGCCGCAGGACAGAGTTATAGTATATTTGCTTCTTGCTATTGTGTCCTGGACTTTCTTTAGGGCTTCATCATAGGGCTCTTCTTCGTCGCCTTCTCCGGCAACATTCGCTATTTCAAACTGTGAGAAGACCGGATGCTTTCTAAGCAATTTGCTTAATGCTCTGGCTTCCTTTACACCGGGCACGATCCAAAAAGTGTGCCGGAACATATTGCGGTATTCTTCATTTGAGAATGGATAATTGCTGTCTGCGCTGTCAGTCACGATAAGATCAAGAAAGGCAATGACATCATCTTCATGCACAAAGTCGCCAACTGACTTTCCGCTGGGAATCGGGCGAAAATCCCGCTTGGGGTCACCTGTCCAAGTTCGGAAAAATTCGCGGAAGTTGAATGCCATATCCTCAGTTGCATAGCGATATGATGTCGGCAGATTCTTCTGCAGATCGAATGTATAAATGCGCAGCTCCGGCAGGTCTGCATACGGGTTAGGCTCATCAGGGTGATTCAACGCAAAATCGCGCTTACACCTCTGCTCCATTACATAGTCCCATGTATAGGTGTTATACTCCTCGTAGTCGTCTTGGATGTTGTAAGGGGTACCAGACAGAGAAAGAACTTTGGGTTTCTTTCCATGCTTTGGCTCCTCAAGCAAGTCACGCACAGACTGGCCGTGGTCTGTTTGAGTTCCCTCATGGGCCTCATCATAGATGATAATATCCCAGTCCATATCAAAGACGGCATTGTTCTTTTCAAATTTGCCGCCTGCGCATATAGAGCCGCGAAGATCCTGCATTGAGGCGAAATATGTAAAGCTAACGCCCTGCTCAGCATAGTTTTTGAGCATGCGCTCGTTTTCCGAGTCTATTGCCGCGTCGAATTCATATTCAGCGCTGCCGGTCTGCTTGGTAACGAACATATGCTCGCTGCCGCCGAATATTTTATCGTGGTCCTCGCGCCAACCTTTAACTACGACAGGACGGTGAGTTACGACGATACTTTTCTGGTAACCTTCACGACGTATGAGCTCATAGGCTGTTACGGTTTTTCCGAAACGCATCTTGCAATTCCAAAGCATTCTGTCGAACTTTTTAAATACCGACTTGGTCTTTGCAACTGCAGCTACCTGTTCAGCCCGCAGTGTAATCTCTTCAGATATTTGGCGCGGCTTGCCATCCAGGGTAAATATTTTCTCCCCGGCCGAGAGATCAGAGCGTCCTTCCTTAAAAGCCCTAATCGCGTTCTTGGCAGTTTCCAGATCGACTCTGAACCACTCTGACTCGTTGCCTGTATCATAAAATGTCTTGCAAAAATACCCGGCTCGCTTAATGATCCTATGAACATCCTTGTCGCTGAAAGACTTCAAAATACTCGAGCCGTCATCCATTTCAATTTTCTGAATGGCAAGTTCGGTGTGCAGAAGATCATACTGCACCATGGCAGTATGAGTATATTCTTTGACGCGAGAATGTGCGGCTGCATTGAGCGCGTCACAGCAGGGAGGCAGCTGAGATGGCCCCAGAGTAGAGTCAAGAGTGGCCTCACCAATTTTGATGAGGCCCTTGTGTTCCTCATCAGGTATACGCATGATATAAATCAGCTTATAAGCAAATGTGCTTTTATAGCCTGCCAACCTACTTGCCTCCTTTCAGTAGAGAAATGTATGTCAGCGTTCTTTTGCTTCGCCAGTCTTTTATTTTGCAATATATACCTGTATGATCAAAAATGTCTCCTTTGGCACAACCGGGGCAAGCGGTACTGTCCTGCTCATCGTCAAAAAGTGTGACCTGACTGATTTCAATGGGTTTACAGCTTCCGGGAATAACGCCTTTGAGTCCATCCATCTGCCACACGTTCCAAGAAACAATCTGCGCTATTTTTCTCAACAGCGAAAGCGCTGGCTGCCGCTTGAAATGTTTATAGTAATACTCAATGTAGGAATACAGAATGTTTTCGCGTGCAAGCAGCAGGCTATCTCCTTGATATTCAAAAGCATATACGCTCTCAATAGCACGACGACTCCACTTGAGCCATTCTTCGTCCGAAGCTGCGTTTTCATTCACGATGCGAAGCTTTCTGTCAAGTATGCCAATACGGTCATGGAGTGGAATGTATCGTCCGGTTACTGTATCGTAGCGGCTTACAATGTACGGAGCTTCCCCGCATGAAACTTCCAAGCGTTTTGCATCAATGTATTTATGCCAGTCACCTTTCGCGCCCGTAAAATCTACCGTGAGATTATTTGTTACCCATCCCATTTCACGCTCTGTGTTGAAGACCCCGCTGCGGCCAAACCATTGTATATCAACAAGATTATTTTGTGTGTTGCACATCCATGACGGCGTGAAAACTTCAGCTTTATTCCTCGTACGTCCGCTCTGCGCACCAGAAGTCTTTGCTGTGCGAGGCTGAATCAACTTGCTGTTTACACCAGTTATTGAAGAAGTGGTTATTGACGAGAACTCGCTGTAATTTTCGCCCAGATATTCGTAATCCCTAGTCGCCCAAATAATATTGCTTCGTGTAGTCCTGTCAAAAAGCAGTATTTCAAGGAGCTCTTTATCCAGCACGAGTATGGAATCCTCCATAACATCAATGCCCTGAACAATGCAATTAACTTCACTATGGTTTTCTTTTGATAGCATTGAAAGGCTCCTCTTCCATTCAAAAAGTTTTATAACATCCATATTTACTGAATATGCCTATTATAGCGCATGAATGTGCTTTTCGCAACGAATAGCTGCTTTTTATATGTATTGAATTGTTGGCTTTTTGGCAGCAAGCAATGTCCGTGTCCGGACACTCACGAAACTCAAACACTCCCGGCCCAGCGGCCGGGAGTGTTTTTCGGCGGCGCATACTTGCGTATGCTTGGTTTTCCGTGACAGCCGTGACGACCGTGACGATGTTTTTAAAACAGCGCCGCTCTTTTCTTAGCCGTCACAGCCGTCGCGGTCGTCACGCCTTTGGGTCAGATTTCGTCAGCGTGATCGTTCTTCCTGAGTGCGTGCGGGTGTTTTCGTAGCGCACTTTGAAGTCACTCAGCAGCTTACCGGCGCGGACATTGAGCCGCATCGCCAGGGCGTTCGGTTTCATGTCAATGCCCAGTTCATCTCGCAGCTCCGTTGCGCTGCCCTGCCAGGTCGGATCGTCCTCGCTCACAAGTGCCGCCACCTTCTCCAGCAGCGGGTCGGGCGGCTCGCGGTATGGCTCCTTGTCCGCGTGGTCGAAACACCAGAGCAGGCGTTCCTCGTCGCGCACGAGGTGGATGCGCTGGTCGGGCTGGTCGCGGCCGGCGATGCTGAGCGTGGCCGTGTTGTCCGTGCGGTTCTCCTTGCTCAGCACGAAAGCGCCGTCGGCGCAGCCGTAGATGCCGGTCGTGCCGGAGATGCGGTCGAACTCGTCGTTCGCAGCAGACTTGCGCGTGTGGTGGACGATGAGCAGGCAGAGCCCGAACTTGTCCGCGAGCTGCTTGAGTTGCCCGATGATCTGGTAGTCGTCACGGTAGCTGTAAGCATCGCCGCTCAGCTCGCGCACCTTTTGCAGCGTGTCGATGATGATGAGCCGCGTGTCCGGGTGCTCGCGCACGAACTTCTCGAGCTGCGCGTCGAGGCCGTTGCCGAGCTGCTTTGCGCATATGGCGAAGTGCAATTTCTCCGCGCCCTCTACTCCGAACATCCGGTACATTCGTCGCTGCAGCCGCTCATATCCGTCCTCAAGAGCGAGGTAGAGCACTGTGCCTTGGTGGACTTCGAGGTCCCAGAGCTTCTGTCCGGTGGCGACGTGGTAGGCGAGCTGTGCCATCAGGAACGATTTGCCCACCTTCGGTGCTCCCGCGAATATGTATGTGCCGTTTTGGAGCAGGCCTTCAATGACCGGCGGCCTGCTCTCGTAGACTGTGTCGTAGAGCTCGGTCATCGTCACCGTCGGCAGGAATGCCGGGTCGTTCATCCGGCGCAATTTTCGGTACAGCTCCTGCAGATTTTCGTTGCTTTCGGCGCTGGGATTTGATATATTGTTGTTGCAAACATTTGAAAGCTGCTGTCCCGCATCTGCGCCAACAGATGCCGAAGGGGCAGCGTTTTCTTTTATCACCTGCTCAGCAAGCAAAGGCATCACCTCCCGTGTGCCTGTCTATCCAGGCTATCAGCTTGTCCTTCGGCACCAGCTTCCGCTTTCCGATCTGCAGCGTCGGGAAGTCCGCGGAATTGAGCAGCTGATACGCCCCAGCTCTGGATATTCCCAGCGCTTCAGCCAGCATCCCGGCGTTCAGGATATCGGGCAGACTTTCATAGGCTTCTCTTCTCATTGACATTTCCCCTTTAAAAAATATTGCCAAGATACATTTTTCTTGACAGCGCTATTATAAGGTGATAATATCATGCCTGTCAAGAATAATAGTTCGATATTTGAGATAATCCATTATTTCATATCAGATTGGAGGTACACCGATGAAAGTACCAATTTTTCCGGTCACGCCAAAAGAGGCTGAGGAATACGGCATAGAGAACCGCACGGAGGCGAACCGCAACTGTCCATTTGCCAAAAGGCTGGCGCAGCTGCGGCAGGAAAAAGGGCTGACGCAGCAGAAGCTTGCGGATATACTCAAGTGCTCCAAGTCCACGATAAGTCTTTACGAGACGGGCGACACGGTGCCGGATGCGAAGAATATCGTGGGCCTGTGCGATATTTTTGGCGTGAGCTGTGACTACTTGCTCTGCCAGACTGACTACCGCAGGCCGGAGAACGAGAGGCTTACAATTGAGGAAATGGGGTACTCGGAGAAGGCGGCGCAGGCTCTTCATAACCTGGATTTCATAAAACTGCTCCAACACAGCGGACACATAGAACTACCCTTCTCTCCAAAGGCGTCGTTCAATCTCATGTGTGAGGACAAGCGTTTCAAAGAAATGATGCTCCTGGTATGTGAAGCCTACCAGATGCGGATCGCCGACGCTCGCTTTGACCCGAAAGTTGTAGAGAAGGCGAGCAATCTTGAGATAGGCGGCTGCCGGGCAATGCTGTTTGCGATTGGAGAAGGCAGCGCGCCGGTCTCAGACCTTGCAGAGGTGTATTTGCAGCGTGCGAGCGAACTTTTCAAGGACATAGTGCGCGACTTCCCTACGGAAGACCCGGAAACAGGGGAAGAGTACCAGATGATGATACGGGGCAACATCTACAATCCCGTGCTGAAGAGCAAGTTCAACGACCGGATGTGGGAAAACATCGACGAGGAAGGACAGGACGAGTGAGCAAGCGGCTCGGCCTTTTCTTATAATAAAAAAAGAATAAAGGAGGAGTTCTATGCCGGGAAAGCGCTCCAACGGTGAGGGCGCTCTGCGCAAGCGCAGCAGCGGTCTCTGGGAGTGTATGATTATGACGGGCTTTCAGCCCAACGGAAAGAGAGAATACAAAAGCTTCTATGCCAGAACACGAAAGGAAGTTTTGCAGAAAGTCAGGGACTACCAGGCTGCGATAGAAGCGGGTCTCGACATGACGAAGAAGGAGCTGAAGTTCGGCGAGTGGGCTCAGTCGTGGTATGAGGGATACAGGGACCAGGTCTCACCCACGACCTATGAGAGCTACGGCTACACGCTCAAGACCCTCAACAGGGCCTTCGGCTCAAAGCCCCTCAGGAGCATACGCGCCGCAGACGTCGAGGCCTTCCTGCGCGAGATGACGAAGGACGGCACGCACCAATCACAGGCGTCCAAGTGCCGGGGCATGATGTTCCAGATCATGCGCAAGGCTCAGGCAAACGACCTTATCCTCAAGAACCCGGTGGAGCTTGCGGACAAGTCGCGGCACGCGCCGCAGAAAAGCAAAAAGGACTCCTTCACAGCGGAAGAAGTCCAAAAGCTATTCAAATACCTGCCGCATGACAAGACCGGCGACAGCATACGTCTACTGCTGCTCACGGGTATGCGCTCGCAGGAGCTGCTGGCGCTTGAGGCTGAACACATTGAACCCGACGGCTCGTGCATCCACATCCGGCAGGCGGTGAAGCAGGTGAAAGGCACAGTGTTTGTCGGCGCGACAAAGAGCGCGACGAGTGTGCGAGATGTGCCGGTACCTGAGGCCTACCGCGGTATGGTGAAGCGCCTGCGTACATACTGCACGCCGTATCTGTGGACGGGCAAGGGCGGGGATAAGCCGTGCAACCCGACGCACTTCCGCGACAAGTTCGCCGCCGCGATTGAGTCCGTCCCGGGCGTCAGGCCGCTCACGCCGCACTCGTGCCGACACACTTTTGTGAGTCAGCTTCAGGCGCAGGGCGTGCCGATGGAGACAATACAAGCCCTTGCCGGTCACGCCGAAATGGACATGACGGAGCACTATCTCCACATCCAGAACAGCGTCAAAACCGCCGCCGTCGAAAGCCTCGCGCAGCTGATAGGGGCGTAGCAAAGCGTGAAAAGCGTCCCATTGTGTCCATCGTTTCCAAACGCAATTCTGGTACAGTTCTGGTACGCATTCTGGTACGAAGCTTGCAAAACGATAGATTTTGGGATAAAGATAAAGAAAAAGTCCTGAAATCTCACGATTTCAGGACTTTTTCTGGTGGAGATAAGCGGGATCGAACCGCTGACCTCTTGAATGCCATTCAAGTGGCCTCACGCCGCTACGCGGCTCCGGCCGGGGACAATAACAAAATCGTTGCAACACAAGGGTTTTCGCCGTTTACTTTTTAGGTGACGGCTTGATTTTTCTGTAACCTGTGCGCTTAACTTTTACTATAATTAGTATAGCAGATTTCCCCCAAAAAAGTCAACAATTTCAACGGTTTCCGGGAATCTTTTTTGCGGCGTGGGGCCGCTTTTTTCATGGGTAAAAAGGGTGCGGGAATGTGTCAATAGGGCCGCCGCCGCGCTTACAATATGTCAAAACAGGTTTTCATATTCATGTGACATGAAAGGCGGCGCTGTTTCAATATGTCACTTGGGTATACCCTATTGACATTCGAGAGAAAAGGGCGGGATTGCTCCCGCCCTCTCTGATTATGTACGGATTACAGCCCCAGCAATTGCTTTTTCTTTGCGTCAAATTCTTCTTGCGTGATAGCGCCCATGTCCAGCAGTTCCTTAAACTTTTTCAGTTCATCGGCGGCGGAGGGAGCGGCGGCCGTTTGCCGTGTGTTAGCCGCCTGCATTTCTTGCTGAAATTCCTGCTTGGTCAATTCCCGTAGGTCTCTCGAACCGCACTTGGGGCAACGGTCATAATCAATGACTTCTTTTGCCTTGTTGTCTGCTGCCGCACTGTTGATACTTCCGGTGACCGTTCCAAAAGGAGCCGCGAACATCTGCCCGGCAGCGGCGAGGCTGGACAAGCCGGCACTCAGGAGTTTCTTTTTTTGATTCTCCAAATCGGCCTGTGTGTAGCAGAAAATGTGCCCGCAGACATTGCACATTTTTCGGAATTCTTTCGCTTGTTCTTCCTGCTTTTTTTGCTCTTTCTCCGCCAGCAGAGCCTCTGGCTGTTCTCCATCCAGCACTCGCTTCAGATCTTCTTCCATCCAATTTTTGGGGTCGCCCCATGTTTTCTGCAATTTTTTCCAGTCCAACTTATTAAAACAGGTAATACATAACCGCTTGTTGTCAGCGATTTTAAAACCATTCGATTTAAAAATATTCTTGCTGACATTTACCGGCTTGCCGCAAATTACGCAGATTGGAGTTTGTTCCATGTCTGTCATTCCTCACTATTTCCCAGCATGACCTCCGAAAAGGTGTTTTTTACAATCTTGGGCGTCCCCTTCATTTTGACGTACTTTGCAACCGTGGAGCCGCCGCTTATTTCTTCTCTTTCTTCACGGGCTTTTTGCCAGTCTTTACGCCCTTGTCAGAATCGGCAATCGCCTCTTTCCAAATCTCGTCAATGTAGCCAGTGAAGGTTTTCTTCTTGCTCTCGTCGTGGGTAGCGTCCACAATAACCTTGTTGATCTCATTCAGTTTGTCTTGATAGTTCCAAGGTACGGTAATCTCCCGCTTGTCCGTGTCCAAAATAATACGCATAGCCAATTCCTCCTGACAAAACAAAAATGTACGAATACTGTGCAAATCGCCAGTATTTCGTACAATCCATCATATATATATATATATATTGTCAAGACCTTTCACAAAATTTCTCCAAAATGACGGGAAACGCCGCCGCACACGGGAAAACGCGGCGGATTCACTGAAAAACGGCGTGAAACGCATGATTTCACGCCGTTTTCGTGTCGTTTCCCTCCGTTTTCATTTGATTCAGCGGCAAAACACAGAAATTTCAAGCGTTTTCACCGCGTAACAGAGGAAAACAGAGCGTTTTCCGCCGATTTCATGCAGTTTGCCGCCGTTTCCTCCGTTCCCGGTCGTGTTCTCCGTGTTTTGTCAGCGGTCGGGAAAACTCCCGAAAAAGACGGGGCGCGGCCTTTTCCTCTGTCAAAATCCCGAAACTATCCCCCGGTGTCCCTCTGTCCACGGGGAGCGGCGGCAGGGCAACAGGATTCCGCCGCCCAGCGGCAGGAGCCGCGCAGGATTCCCCACAAAAAAATTTTGCGAGGGAGTTCCTTTTCTTCTGCTCCGCTCGCCTTGTGTGAGGTCTGTTTGATTATCGAAAAAATGTTGCAAAATCGCTCTAAAATCATCGCTATTTCGATTATTTTACTGAAAAATATTTTTATGGTATAATATATATAGAAAGTGAGAGAGAGGGAAAAACCTCTTGAAACCTTTCTATAAATTGAGATAAAGGAGTAAAGACAACCATGAAAAATCTTTAGAATTTACCCTTCCTTGTTGATGACACAGAGGAAAGACTGACCTTTGAAGATAAACTGGACTGTCTGACCGAGGACGATTTCTTTAACTTCTTCGAGGCTATGAACGCCGCGCCCCAGTGGGGACACAGCGGCGGCAAGCGGTGCATTAAGGTGTTGACCCTTTGCCACGGCGGGGACGGACATAATGCCGCCTTTGACCCGGAAACGCACAAAATCACCTGTTTCAGCAAGTGCGGAAATCAAACGCGAGTATTGCACAACTGGGTGAGCGCGGCGCTGGGGACAGACAATCCCAGCATCGGCAAGCAGTTCATTGAAAAATGGATGGACGAGGCAGAGATTGACTTGTCCGATGTGATTCCGGGAGCCAGCGGCGGGATTCAAACCTATCACGCCTTTGACCCTGATATGCGGGTGGAAATGGTAAAGGGCATTGACCCGAAAATCCTTGCCGACCTCTATTCCCAATTTGATACCACAACCGAAACCCTTTCCCGGTTGAAATGGCATCTGCCAAAGGCGCAGGGCGGCGACGGGATTCCGCTCCAACAGTTGATTGACTTTAATGTTGCCTACTATCCCAAGCGGGGGACAATCATTCTCCCACACCACAATATCAACGGTGAAATTGTGGGCTTGTATGAGCGCAGTTTTGCGCCGACGCAGGAGGAAATGCGGAAAATCTTCGGCTATGGGCCAAAGGAGTGGATAGACAACAAGGAAATTTGGAAAGCCATTCACGACGCGCCCAAGTCCAAGTATATGCCGCTTTTGAAAGAGGGCAAATATGCGCCTCCCAAGGATAAGAAAGACGAAAAGAAATGCTGGAGTTTCCCCAACAGCCGCAACCTCTACGGCTTGCACAAGGCAAAAGAGGCCATCCGGGAGAGCGGCAAGGCCATCATTTTCGAGGGCGCAAAAAGCGTCATGCTCGCCCATGCCTACGGCTATCCCTTCGCCGTGGCCTCTCACACCTTCGGGGCCAGCGAGAGCCATCTTGCTATGCTGATTCAAGCGGGCGCAAAGGAGATTATCCTTGCCTTTGACAAGCAATACCAAGAGCCAGAGGGAAGGGAGTGGGACACCTACGAACAGCGCACACAGCGCCTTGCAGGGCGCGTGAGGCGGTTTGTGAAGGTGAGCCGCATTTGTGACCGTGAGGGCGCTTTCCTTGGCTACAAGGACGCGCCAATCGACAACGGCAAGGCCGCCTTTGAAACTCTCTTTGCCAGCCGAGAGGAATTGACGGGGAGAGGGTAAGGCGTGATAGATGAAAAGGAAAAAACGGCCTCTGACCCGCTCGACACAAAAGAGTGTGTCCCGCTCCACCATGTAGGAGCGGGGGAGGCCGAGGGCGAGAGCGCCGCCGCGCCGCTCCTGTTCCGTGGCGCTCCGATCTGCTGGGCCACGGCCCAGCAGACCCGCCGCGTGGTGGAGAAAAACGCCGTCGGCCCCGATACCATCAGCGAGAGGCCGGGGCGGAAAGTCAACCTGATTGCCTACAACGGCCAGACCTACCAAAAGGAGCGGTTTTATCAGGCCGTGTTTTAGGACTACAAGAAATATCCCTACCGGGTGAAATTCCTGACCGATGATATTTTCCGTTTGGGCGGCAGTCAGAGGGCCAAACTGCAATACCACATACTTGCCCAGCGGTTCACGCTCGCGGCGGTGAGCGCGTCGGATAAACAGGAGTTAGAGGCGTTCGCCGCCGCCTCTGCAACCGAAACCGCCCAGCGGTGGTTAAACCGTATGATGTGGCCGCGGGGCCATGAAAAAATGGTGACCTTCGGCGCGGCGCTGGAAGTGCCGGGAAACACGCGCGGCCTCTGGTGCTACTATACCAAGGTGGACGAACACCGCGCAACCTATACCGGCGTTCCTATGTCGTGGGAAACATGGGCGGCCCCGCTGGTGGACTATCTGACCGCATGGAGAGCCGCCCGCCGCTGGGACATGGTGGAAGTCATGCAGGGGGCCATGCTCCGCTTGTACTACCACGCGCCCTATTATCTGACCGTCCCCAAGGCCGTCCGCGTGGCCGTGGTGAAATGGGTGTATCAGTTTTTGAAGGACGGGGCCGCGCCCTTCCCCTTCGCCGGGGACATGGGGAGCGAGAAATATACCTTCACCATCGACTTTGAGAAAGATGTGGAGATAGTTCCCAACCGCTCTATAAAGGACGATATGGCAGCCTACAACCGCCAGGCCAATGCAGAGAAAGGCCGCCGCCGCGTGGAAAAGCGTTTTGCCGACTTGCAGGGCGACAAGTGGACAACGGCGGAGTTGACCAGCCAAGGATTCACCAAAAGGAATATTAGTGCCTTTGTAGAAAACGGCCTGATAAAACGCCTCTGCAAAGGCCATTACATAAGGGTTTCCAAGTGAGCGCGGGGACATCGGTAACGCGCCCGGAAGTTCATTATTACAAAGTTATTAGAACATTCGGGCGCGTTACCAAAGTGTCAGACCGCAAAGGGAAACCAATATCAAAAAAGAAAGAGGTAACACTTTATGATAAATTACATTTTCGACCCGGAAGAAAAGGAGTATATCACCGTGACGCGGCCTTATCCCTATTCCGTGGGGCATCATGGCAAGCCGCTTTTCCCGGCGGAGATATACAGACGCAGGGCAAAACTGAAAGTCAATCTGATACCAGAAACCAAGGAGAGGGGGGACAACAAGCATGACTGATAGAGATAGAATGATTGATGATATTATCCTTGCCTTTGACTGGGAAATGGGAATCGTAGAGCGCCGCACAATCATGGCCGAAATATTTAGCGGCAGTTCATCCAATCCTATGGAGGCATACAACCAGCAACGACGCAAGGGCAAGGAATACGACGAACAGCGCGCCGCCTTGCGCCGTGTGTTGCGGCGCTATTTGCCAGAGGACACGCCGCCCGACACCAAGACAATGGAAAAGCAGTTGCGGCCCGCCGCAAAAGAGGCGATGGAAAAGGCGCTTGCAGAGGCCGTGAAGGATTTGAACAAGTGAGCGGCCCCGCCCCGTGGAAATCCGCTCGACAGCATGGAAAAGAGGGCGGCGGCGAGTTAGACCCGCCGCCGCTCCTGTCACTTCTCTTTGTCCTTGCTCTTGGTATTTGTTTCCCGTTCCGTGTCTTTGTCCTGCCCGGGCTTCTTCTCCCATTCAAGAATTTCTTCCATCACCAAGGCAAGCGGCAAGTCTGGTAAATTCCACATAGTCACGCCCCCATTTTGATTTTATGCTCGCCGCCCTTTAGCTGGGCCAGCGGGGAAAGGCTGTCAAAGTTCTTTGTAATGTCCGTGTCAAAGATAGCGCAGTAGTGTTTCGTCATGTTCAGCGTGGAGTGACCCAAGAGCCGCTGAAGGGTAAAGGCATCGCCGCCGCAGTCAATCAGATATTTCCGGGCGAAAGTGTGCCGGAACAGGTGAATGCTGGTTTTCTCCACGCCCCGCCGCTGATTATACCGGGCAATGGATTGACGCAAGCCGTTTTCGGTGAGTTGTCCGCCGCTCTCCGTACAAAAGAGATAGTCCGCCGCCGCTCCGCCGCGTACTCGCAGATATTCCCGGAGAATCGCCGTCATGGGACTACACAGGGGAATGACTTGGGCTTTCTTGTTCTTCGTGTGGCGGTAGTACACAAGGCTGTTGTCTAAATCTAAATCCCGGATTTGAATGGCCCTGACCGTGGCGGCGCGGCAACCGCTGTTCAGCAGGAAATTGATGATTACCCAGTCCCGAAACTCTGCAAAGGTGCATTTCCGCACATCGGGCTTTTTCAGCAGGGCTTTCAATTCCGCGTCGGTATAAGTTTCCTTTACAGTTTCCTCCGCCTTGTAGAGAGGGAGATTGACCGCCGTCAGCCCTTCGGCGTTGCACCAAGAAAAGAAAGATTTCAGCGTCCGGGTGTAACTGTTTATCGTGTTCGAGGAAAGGCCGCTCTCCCTCATGCTTGCTATCATATTCTCCAAGTCCCGCTTGTTCAGGTCTGCTATGTCCTTCTGAATGTCCAAGTGCTTTGAAACCGCGTGAAGGTGGGAGGAATAGGTTTCCAAAGTCTTTTCGGCAACGCCTTTAATTTTCCGGGAAGTGAGAAAGTCCTTGAAGGTTTCTTCCATTGTGGCGGCCTGATTCATCTTGATTTTCTTCATTTTCCTGTCCCCTTGATTCAAGATTTTTTGGTCAAAAATCAAGCGCACAAGAAAGCGGAGAAAATATTGTTTTGCAGACAACAGAAAAACCGCTGAAACCTTGTGGTTTCAACGGTTTTCTGTCTTTCCCGTGATTGGATGGTGGAGATAAGCGGGATCGAACCGCTGACCTCTTGAATGCCATTCAAGCGCTCTCCCAGCTGAGCTATACCCCCAAGCGGTGCAAGAGGTATATTAGCAGAATCGCGCGGGAATGTCAATAGCTTATTTCAAAAATCCTGCGACAATTTGTTCTTCGGCTTCCTTTTCTGTCAGACCGAGGGTCATGAGCTTGGTGAGCTGCTCGCCGGCGATCTTGCCGATGGCGGCCTCGTGGACCAGGCTGGCCTCCACGCTGTTGGCCGTGATCTCCGGGATGGCCTGCACGTAGCTGTTGTCCATGACGATGTTGTCGCACTCGCTGTGGCCGTAGCAGCGCGCGTTGCCGTTGATGCGCAGCACCAGCACCTGGCGCGAGGTGTCCCGCGCGACGCCGCGGCTGATGATGTTCGCCGAGCTGTCGTCCCCGTCGAGGTCTATGGTGAACTCGCTGTGCGAGAACTGCTTGCCGTGGGTCATCAGCTTCTCGCGGACGATCAGCGTCGCGCCCGCGGCGACCTTCGCCTCGGTGATGCGCTTGGTGGAGTCGATGCCCTTGATCTGGGTCGTGTCCATCTCCATGTATGCGCCCTCTTCGAGGTAGATAACCGTGGTCGGGTTCATTATGCGCTCGCCGGAGCCGTCGCCGTCGGCGTAGTGCTTTTCTATATACTTGAGCTTGGCGTTCCTGCCCACGTAGAAGGTGTGGACGCCGTCGTGCTGGCTGTCCTGGCTGCCGCAGTTGTTTATGCCGCAGCCGGCGACTATGGTCACGTCGCTGTCCTCGCCCACGTGGAAGTCGTTGTACACGAGGTCCTTGAGGCCGCTCTTCTCGATGATGACCGGGATGTGCATGCTCTCGTTCTTCGTGCCGGGCTTGATGAAGATGTCGATGCCGGGCTTGTCCTGCTTGGTGACTATGTCGATGTTCGCCGTGGTGTTGCGCCCGGCGAGCTGGCCGTCGGAGCGGATGTTGTACGCGCCCTCGGGCACACCGTGCAGGTCGGCTATCTCGGCCAGAAGGGCCTTCTGAATGCTGTCCAATGCCATATCTCTTGACCCCCCTTACACCGCGGTGAGGCGTCCGCAGGCGCCGTTATCGCACATCAGCTTGGGCATTATCTCGTCCTTCGGGCCCTCCTCGGTGATGCGGCCGCCGGCGATGACGACGATCTTGTCCGCTATCTCGAGTATGCGCTCCTGGTGCGAGATGATGAGGATGCTGCCGTTTATCTCCTCGTACATCTTCTCGAACACCGCGATGAGGTTGGAGAAGCTCCAGAGGTCGATGCCGGCCTCGGGCTCGTCGAAGAGCGAGAGCTTGGTGCCGCGGGCCAGTATCGTGGCGATCTCTATGCGCTTGAGCTCGCCGCCGGAGAGGCTGGCGTTCACCTCGCGGTGGACGTAGTCGCGCGCGCACATGCCGACGCGGCTGAGATACTCGCAGGCCTCGCCCACGGTGATCTTGCGCCCGGCGGCGTACTGCAGCAGGTCATAGACCCGGATGCCCTTGAAGCGCACGGGCTGCTGGAAGGCGTAGCTGATGCCGAGCTTTGCGCGCTCGGTGACGCCGAGGTCGGTGATGTCCTGGCCGTCGAACCAGATGCTGCCGGAGGTGGGCTTGATTATGCCCGCGACCAGCTTTGCGAGGGTGGACTTGCCGCCGCCGTTGGGGCCGGTGATGGCGACAAAGCGCTCGCTCACCTGGAGGCTCACGTCGGTCAGGATGTCCTTCACGCCGCCGTTTTCCTCGCCGGCGCTGTAGGATACGTTCTTGAGTTCCAACATATTTATATCATCTCCGTTTGTATCAGAAATTGTCTTCATCGAGCTTGTGGCTGAGGTCGCGCCTGAAGACGAAGCGCGGCTCCTTGTGCCTTATTATCCGAACTATATTTTCCCCATGCTTCATGATGACGAGCAGGACGCTCAGGCAGGCCAGGATGAGACAGAGCCCCGAAAAGCCCTTGGCCAGCAGCGTCACCGGCACGCTTATGGTGCCCAGCACGGAGCCGAGCGACACGTACCGCGTCAGCAGAAAGGCGAGGACGAACACGACGAGCGCGATGACTCCCGCGTTATAGTCGACGATGAACACGGCGGACACGCCGCAGAGGATGCCCTTGCCGCCCCGGAAGCCGTAGAACACCGGGAAGACGTGGCCGAGGATGAGGCAGAAGGTGGCAAAGAGGCGGCCGATGTCCACATACTCGGGCTTGAGCGCCTGATCGCCGGTGGCGAGCGGGAAGACGAGCCCGCCTATCAGGGCGGCCAGCACGCCCTTGGCGATGTCTATGCCCAGCACGCCCGCTATGCCCTTCGGGCCGTAGTTGCGGTAGAAGTTCGTGAGCCCGGCGTTGCCGCTGCCCATGGTGCGCACGTCGCTGTGGAAGAGGTACCGGGAGACTATTATGGAGCCGTTCACGCTGCCCAGCACATATGCCGCGGCCGCTATGAGCACGAGCAGTACCGGTGTCAGCATTCCTTGTCTCCCTTCTGCCTTATCACGATGCGTATGGGCGTACCCTCCAGGCCGAAGACGGCGCGGATCTGGTTTTCTATATACCGCTGGTATGAGAAGTGGAACAGCTCGCGGCTGTTGCAGAAGATGACGAAATTGGGCGGGCGCACGCCGGTCTGGGTCATGTAGTAGATCTTGAGGCGGCGGCCCTTGTCGGTGGGCGGCTGCTGCCGGGCCTGGGCGTCGGCCAGGACGTTGTTGAGCATGCCGGTGGTTATCCTCATGGAGCTCTGCTCGTTGACGTAGTTCACCAGTTCGAATATACGCTCCGCGCGCTGTCCCGTCAAGGCCGAGATGAAGAGCACGGGCGCATAGCTCATGAAGGCGAGGTCGCGGTAGACGTCCTTGCGCATCCTGTCCATGGTCTTGCCGTCCTTCTCGACGAGGTCCCACTTGTTGACGACGATGATGCTGGCCTTGCCCGCCTCGTGGGCCATGCCGGCGATCTTGGTGTCCTGCTCGGTGACGCCGTCGCGCGCGTCGAGCATGATGATGCACACGTCGGCCCGCTCTATGGCGAGCTGCGCGCGCATGACGGAGAACTTCTCTATGCGGTCATCCACCCGCGACTTGCGGCGGATGCCGGCGGTATCTATAAATACGTACTTGCCGTATTCGTTTTCAAAGGGGGTGTCCACGGCGTCGCGCGTGGTGCCCGCCACGTTGGAGACGATGACGCGCTTTTCGCCGAGGATGAGGTTTATTAGCGAGCTCTTGCCCACGTTGGGCTTGCCGATGACGGCGACCTTGATGCGGTCGTCCTCGTCCTCGCCCTCAACGGCGGGCGGGAAATGCGCCACGCACTCGTCGAGGAGGTCGCCCGTGCCGTGGCCGTGCACGGCGGAGAGGGCGATGGGGTCGCCGAGGCCGAGGGAGTAGAACTCGTATATGCCCGGGTCGGGCAATCCGGTGGAGTCCATCTTGTTCACGCAGAGGATGACCGGCTTTTTGGAGCGGAGCAGCATGTTGGCCACTTCCCTGTCCGCCGCCGTCACGCCGGTGCCTATCTCCGTGACGAACACGATGACGTCCGCCGCGTCTATGGCTATCTGCGCCTGTTCGCGCATGAAGAGGAGTATCTCGTTGTCCGTGGAGGGCTCGATGCCGCCCGTGTCCACGATGTCGAATTTCCGGCCGTTCCACTCGCACTCGGCGTAGAGCCGGTCGCGCGTGACGCCGGGGGTGTCCTCCACTATGGAGAGCCGCCGCCCCGCGAGGCGGTTGAAGAGCATGGACTTGCCGACGTTCGGCCTGCCCACTATTGCAACAAGCGGTCTTGACATACTGCAAGCCCCCCTTTCCTATATCTCTGTGCCGAGCATGGCGGCGAGCAGCTCGTCGCCGGAGCCGCCGACGGGCGTCACGGGGACGCCGAGTTCGGCGGACGCCTGCTCGAGCGTCACGTCGTCGAGGAACACGCCCTCGCCGTGGCGGAGCATGGTGTGCGGGATGAGCACCCGCTCGCCCAGCTCGCGGCCCTTGAGCTGCCTTATGAGGTCGCCGCCCGTGACGAGGCCCGCGACGTCTATCGTGTGGCCGAAAAAGTCGTTCACGATGGGCACGACCCGTCCTATTATCTTAGCACATTTTTTATGTCCTGTCTGTAAAAGTTTATCCAGCAGCGGCGCTGCGGCGACGCCGGTGGCGATGGTGAACTCGGAGCCCGTGCCCTCGTCGGGCTCGGTGAACTCGAGCGCGGCCATGAACTCCGTCTCCAGCAGGCGCATGAGGCCGACGCCGTTTTCAAGCTGGCTGTACTCCTCGTAGTATTCGTCCGCAGGCACTTCCCTGCCCGCCTTGAGATAGAGCTCGTCGGAGCACCAGAAGATGCGGCTGCCGCGCCCGGCGAGGCACTTTTCGGCAAAGGCCTCCACGCGGTCTATCGTCTCCGAGGCGCTCTCCTTGTCGAAGGGCGTGAGCTTGGCGAGCCTCTCGCGGTGCATGGTGAGGCCGACGGGGACGATGGAGACGCTGTTCACGCCCGGATAGAGCTCCGCGAGCTCGCGCATGGAGCGGGAGAGCTGTTCCCTGTCGTTATACCCCGGGCAGCAGACTATCTGGCAGTCCACGGTTATGCCCGCGGCGGTGAGGCGGCGGAGCGGGCCCATGATGTCGGCGGCCTTCGGGTTCCCCATGAGCTTGGCGCGCATCTCGGGGTCGGTGGCGTGGACGGAGACGTTGATGGGGCTTATCTTCAGCGCGCAGATGCGCTCCATCTCACGCTCGGAGAGGTTGGTGAGCGTGATGTAGCTGCCGGTGAGGAAGCTCAAGCGCGCGTCGTCGTCCTTGAAATAGAGCGTGCGGCGCAGGCCCTTCGGGAGCTGGTCTATGAAGCAGAAGAGGCAGTGGTTGGAGCAGCCCCAGGGCTTGTCCATGAGGTATTCCTCAAAGTCGAGGCCGAGGTCGTCGCCCTCGTCCTTCCTTACCTTGACGGTGTACTCGTGCCCCGTCCTGCCGGAGCGCAGCGAGAGCGTGAGCTCGGGCTCGTAGGACCAGTAGCGGTAGTCGAGCACGTCCTCCACGGTGTGCCCGTTTATGGCGAGCAGCTCGTCCCCCACATGCACCCTGCCCCTCGCCGGGCTGTCGTTGTCTATATTGGTAATGGTGTTCAGCATGATGCCACTCAACCCCTCGTCCACTCGTTTTGGCGCATATAGCAAAAGAAGGGGAGGCGGTTCGCGCCTTCCCTTCTCAGCTTGATGTTACTTGCTTTCCTCGACCGCGAAGACCACGCGGCCGTTGTACTGGCCACAGGCCTTGCAGGCGCGGTGCGGCAGATGGTAAGCGCCGCAGTTCGGGCACTTCACTATTGCGGGCGCCTCCAGCTTCCACACGGAAGAACGCCTCTTGTCGCGGCGCTGGCGGGATACTTTACTCTTCGGGACTGCCATGAATTACACCTCCCACAGTCGGCTGTTTGCGAGCAGCTCTGTTATTTGAAAATTGATTTGAGCCTAAAACAGAAGGCTCTCTCAGAACCTGTATTCACAGGTTCATTTATCCAAAAGCTGCTCTAGCACAGCTAATCTTGGATCCGGTTTTTTGCGGCAGCTGCACGGGCCCTCGTTCAGGTTCTTGCCGCACTCGGGGCAGACGCCCTTGCAGTCGGGGCGGCAGAGATACTTGGTGTCCATGTCGAGGATGTACACCGTCTCGAGCAGGTCGTCCATGTCCAGCCAGTCGCCCTCGAGCTCAAAGGCCTCGGGGTCCTCGCTCTCGCCCGCGGGAACCACGGGGACGGCGAAGTCGAGGTGCTTGTCCATGCCGAACTCGGCGCCGCAGCGGTCGCACAGGCAGGTCAGCCTCGCCTCGATGCTCCCGCGCGCGGTGAGCACTCCGGCGGTGTTTTCCACAACGCCCCCGGCGCTCGGCCCGGCGTCATACCGGACTATCGAGGGACTGCCCAGACGCTCCGTCGAGAGCTCCTGAGAAAAGCTCACCCGGCCCCCGGGGACGTCTATTATCTCCCGAAGATCGAGCTTCACAGGCGCACCTCCACTAACAGCTATTTCATAGCCGCTTTGGTATTATAAGCGAAACGCGCCGCCTTGTCAACACAAATATCGTTGACAAAAGGGGCTTTCGGGGCAATAATATCACTTATGAAAGAGTTGACCGTAGGCAAGAACGACGCCGGACAGAGGCTGGACCGCTTTGTAGGCAAGGCGGTGCCGCTCCTGCCCGAGTCGCTGCTGCAAAAGTACATAAGGCTAAAGCGCATAAAGCTCAACGGCAAGGGCTCGAAGCGGGACGTGCGCGTCGCGGAAGGGGACGTGCTGAGCCTCTACATCAACGACGAGTTCTTTGAAAAGCCCACGGAGCGCAACAGCTATCTCAAGGTCGGCACGCCGAGGCTGGACGTGGTCTACGAGGACGGGAACATCCTCCTCGCGGACAAGAAGCCGGGCGTGCTCTGCCACAGCGCGGGCGAGTGGGACTACAACACCCTCATCGCCAACATCCAGGCCTACGCCTATCAGAAGGGCGAGTGGCGCCCGCGCGAGGAGAACGCCTTCGCCCCCGCGCTCTGCAACCGCATAGACCGCAACACCGGCGGCATAGTCATCGCCGCCAAGAACGCCGAAGCCCTGCGCATCATGAACGAGAAGATAAAGGAGCGCGAGATAGAAAAATACTATCTCTGCGTCGTCCGGGGCCGCCCGAAACCGGCGGAGGGCGCGCTGCGCGGCTACATCTTCAAGGACGCGGCGAAAAACCGGGTCTACGTCCGCTCCAAACCCGAGCCGGGCGCCAAGGAGGCCGTGACGTATTATAAGACCCTCGCCTCGGCAAACGGGCTCTCGCTCGTGGAGTGCCGCCTCGGCACGGGCCGCACGCACCAGATACGCGCGCAGATGTCCGCCGCGGGCTGGCCGCTTTTGGGCGACGGCAAGTACGGCTCCGACCGCGAGAACAAAAAGCTCGGCGAGGACGGGCAGCTGCTCTACTCCTACCGCCTCGAATTCGCCTTCAAAACCGACGCCGGAGCGTTAAATTACCTAAACGGCAGGAGCTTTTCCGTCGCCAAAGTTGACTTCGCAGAAAAATATTTCCCCGGCATTCGATTTTGATTGACATTCCCCGCGTTTATATGTATTATGCATGTGTACTGTCAAGAGAGCCCACTCTCAGACGGCAAGGTTATTATGTGTTAGGAGCCGTAATCATCCGTGCCATCTGAGAGTGGGCTTTCTAAGTATCTGCAAGACTGAGGGGGAGGATAATGTCTAAGGAACTTATTCGGCTGGTAAATTGCCGGATGGATTTTGACGGCGAGACCGTCCTCGATTCGATCAACATCTATTTCAACAACAGTGAATTCCTCACACTGCTCGGGCCCTCGGGCTGCGGCAAAACAACAACTCTCCGTATCATCGGCGGCTTTCTCCAGCCGACGAGCGGCGACGTGCTGTTTGACGGTGTGAGGATTAATGATGTCCCGCCCCACAAGCGCCGCATCAACACCGTGTTCCAGAAGTACGCGCTGTTCCCGCACCTGAACGTGTTCGAGAACGTCGCCTTCGGCCTGCGCATCGCCAAGGTGCCGCAGAAGGAGGTCGAGCAGCGCGTCACGGAGATGCTGGAGATAGTGTCGCTCAAGGGCTTTGAAAAGCGCAAGCCGGACCAGCTCTCCGGCGGCCAGCAGCAGCGCGTCGCCATCGCCCGCGCGCTCGTGAACCGGCCCGAGGTACTGCTGCTCGACGAGCCGCTCGGCGCGCTCGACCTCCGCCTGCGCAAGGACATGCAAAACGAGCTAAAGCGCATCCAGCAGCAGCTCGGCATCACTTTTATATATGTAACGCACGACCAGGAGGAGGCCCTCGCCATGAGCGACACCGTAGTCGTCATGGACCGCGGCCGCATCCAGCAGATAGGCACGCCCGAGGACATCTACAACGAGCCGAAGAACGCCTTCGTCGCGGACTTCATCGGCGAGAGCAACATCCTCGACGGCATCATGCGCGCCGACTACGTGGTCGAGTTCTTCGGCCGCAAGTTCCGCTGCCTCGACAAGGGCTTCGCCCCCGACGAGCCGGTGGACGTCGTCATCCGGCCCGAGGACGTGGACATCGTCCCGCCCGACAGCGGCCACCTCTGCGGCACGGTCACCAGCGTCACCTTCAAGGGCGTGCACTACGACACGATAGTCGACTTCAAGGGCTTCAAGTGGCTCATCCAGACCACCGACCTGCACCGCCCCGGCGAGTACATAGGCATAAGGCTCACCCCCGACGACATACATGTCATGAAGAAGAGCGAGTACTCGGGCATGTTCGGAGATTACAGCTCCTACTCCGCCGAGTACGACGAGATAAACGACCCCGACGCGGTCATCGGAGGGGAGGACGTGCCTCCCGAGGAGGCGCTCCATGAGAACTAAGGCTCTTGCGGCGCCGTACATCGTGTGGATGGTCATCTTCACCGTCGTCCCGCTGGCGATGGTGGCCTACTTCGCCTTCACCACGAACTCCGGCGAGTTCACGTTCACGAACCTCACCCGCGCGGCGGAGTACATGCCCGTGCTGCTGCGCTCGGTCTGGTACGCGCTCGCGGCCTGCGCCATCTGCCTCGTCATCGGCTACCCCGTGGCCTATGTCATAGCCCAGACCACGGCCCGGACGCAGAGGGTGCTCTACCTGCTCGTGACGCTGCCGATGTGCATGAGCTTTCTGCTGCGCACGCTCGCCTGGGTGGCCCTGCTGCGCGACACCGGCATAATCAACACCTTCCTCGGCAACTTCGGCATCGGCCCGCTCCCGCTCATACGCAACGCGGGCAGCGTCATCCTGGGCATGGTGTACAACTACCTGCCCTACATGATAATGCCGCTCTACACCGTCATCGTCAAGCTCGACCCCCGGCTCATAGAGGCCGCGCAGGACCTCGGCTGCGACAGCTTTCAGGTCTTCCGCCGCGTCATACTGCCGCTCTCCGTGCCCGGCATCGTCTCCGGCATCACGATGGTGTTCGTCCCCGCCGTCTCCACCTTCTACATCTCCCAGAAGCTCGGCGGCACCAACAACACCATGATAGGCGACGTCATCGAGCTCCAGTTCAAGGGCTCGCTCAACCGCAACTTCGGCGCGGCGATGAGCCTGGTGCTCATGCTGCTCGTCTTCGTCAGCATCTGGCTCATGAACCGCTTCACGGACGACGAAGAGGGGGTGGCCACGATATGAAGCGCCTCGGCAAAGTCTGGACCGCGCTCGTGTACATCTTCCTCTACCTGCCGATGATAGTCCTCTTCATAGGCTCGTTCAACGACGGCAAGGATCTGAGCGAGTTTGAGGGCTTCACGCTGGACAACTACGTCTCCGTCTTCCGCGACTCCCACCTCCTGGGCCTGCTCGCGAACAGCGTAATCCTCGCCGTCTGCGCCGCCGTCATCGCCACGGTGCTCGGCACGCTCGCGGCGCTGGGCATACAGGCCATGCGCGGGCGGATACGCCGCCTGGTCATGTCGCTGACCAACATCCCGCTGGTGAACCCGGAGATAGTCTCCGGCATCAGCCTCGCGCTGCTCTTCGTGCTGGTGGGGCGGGTCATGCTCAGCAAGGAGGACATCCTCGGCTTCGCGACGCTGCTCATCGCGCACGTGACCTTCTGCCTGCCCTACGTCATCCTCTCCGTGATGCCCAAGCTCAGGCAGCTCGACCCCTCGCTCATGGACGCGGCCCAGGACCTCGGCTGCACGCCCGCTCAGGGCTTTTTCAAGGTAGTGCTCCCGGAGCTGCTGCCCGGCATCATCTCCGGCGCCATCATGGCCTTCACCATGAGCCTGGACGACTTCGTCATCTCCTATTTCGTCTACGGGCCCAAGTTCGCCACGCTGCCCGTGGAGATATACACCTACACGCGAAAGCAGGTCCCGCCCTCGCTTTACGCGATGTTCACTCTCATGTTCTTCCTTATTCTCATCGTCATGGTCGCGATGAACATCATCCAGGCCCGCGACGAGAGGAAGCAGAAAAAACGCATAAAAAACGCATGACTGAAAGGGGACAAAAAACAATGAAAAAGAAGGTAATTTCCATTGCGCTTGTGCTGGCCCTTGCGCTCTCTCTTGCCGCGCTGAGCGGCTGCGGGAGCAGCAAGGTCACACTGAACGTCTACAACTGGGGCATGAACATTGCCGACGGCGAGGACGGCTACATCGACGTCATCGAGCTCTTCGAGGAGAAGTATCCCGACATCACGGTCAACTACACCACCTACGAGACCAACGAGGCTCTCTACACCCGCCTGAAGAACGGCGGCGCGAGCTACGACGTCATCATCCCGTCCGACTACATGATAGCCCGCATGATAGCCGAGGATATGCTCCTCCCGCTCGACTTCGAGAACATCCCGAACTATGAGCTGGTCGACGAGCAGTTCAAGAACCAGGCCTACGACCCGAACAACGAGTATTCCGTCCCCTATACCTGGGGCACCGTGGGCATCATCTACAACACGAAGTACGTCGACGAGGCCGACGTCGGCGGCTGGGACCTCCTGTGGAACGAGAAGTACGCCGGCCGCATCCTGATGGTGGGCAACGAGCGCGACGCCTTCGCCATTGCCGAAGCGCGCCTGGGCTACAGCCTGAACACCGAGGACCCGGACGAGCTGCAGGCCGCGGCGGACCTGCTCATGGAGCAGAAGCCGCTGGTGCAGCAGTACTCCATGGACAACATCTACGACGCCATGGACAACGAGGAGGCCTGGATAGGCGTTTACTACGCGGGCGACTGCATGCTGATGATGCAGGAGAACCCGGACCTCGCCTTCTATCTGCCCGAGCAGGAGACCTTCAACGTGTTCATCGACGCGATGTGCATCCCGGCGAGCGCGGAGCACAAGTATGAGGCCGAGCTCTTCATCAATTTCCTGTGCGAGCCCGAGATCAGCGGCGGCAACATGGACTACCTCGGCTACGGCACCCCGGTGAGCGCCGCCAAGGAGTACATGGACCCCGAGATGGCCTCCAGCCCCGTGGCCTACCCCGACGCCGAGACCCTCGCCCGCGGCGAAGCCTTCGGCGCCCTGAGCGTTGAAGCCCAGCAGCTCATGAGCAGCCTCTGGACCGACATCTACTCCGAAGCCAGCGTCGGCTGAGCGTAAGGGAAAAAGTCAGCGGGAACCCCGGTTTGGGGTTCCCGCTTTTGTTTTTTGGGTTTGTACGTGTGCGCCGTTACGTTGGGAGGGGTCGTTAGCTTGTCCTGCCATTCGACCCCATTTCTTTG
>ULTB01007583.1_pt1 | contig 41752 bp, 39 predicted proteins | sample 1957251 | NCBI WGS metagenome assembly ULTB01 (sample SAMEA4835724, study PRJEB28245) | human gut metagenome | biome: gut microbiome; material: fecal sample | place: Denmark | collected 2008
GCTCTGCGCTACCTCCATATCATCCTCCAGAATGCTGATGATGGTAGAAGCGCCCATGCCTGCAATAGCAATGCAGTCTGCTTCGCCGGGGCTTAATACCTTCAGGCCGCTGCCCTGACGCACCTCTACATTCTCATGCTGCCCAAACTGCGCCACGGTAGTACGCGCCGCCTGGCAAGGACCTGCGGCGATATCACCGGCAATTGCCCGCGCAATTCTTTGCTTTTCCAACAGCCACACGGGTAAATACGCGTGGTCCGTGCCGATGTCCGCCAGCACGCAGCCCTGCGGCACCAGATTGGCAATAGTTTCTAATCGTTTGTCAATATGCATTGCGTCCCTCCTGAATATGTTCTAAAATCTTATTTTCTGAATCGTAACAGCCACAGCCTGTAATATTTTCCGAAGCTGTCCGGAACGTAAATACTCTAACACTTTATTATAACACAAATCAACGAATATAGAAAACAAGTCCGCAAAGTGATGCCTGCTGCCAATGCTATGACAACTGCTGAAATAAAGCAAAAACCCCCGCATTGCTGCGGAGGGCGTGATTGACATTCAAAGCTCAGTTTTTCAGTTCGTTCTTTACCACAAACATTACCCATTGGGCGATATTTGTGGAATGGTCGGCAATGCGCTCCACATATTTGGCAATCATAAGATAATCCACATATTGCGGCACGTATTGCGGTTTTTGCTGCATTACAGTAGTCAGATGCTGACGCATTTCGGCAAAGTAATTGTCTACCTCATCATCGGTAGCAATAACCTTATTGGCCAGCTCCAAATCATTTTCGCTGATGGCGCTGATGCTGTCGTACACCATCTGGCGCATAACCTGCAGCATATTCATAAAGTTATCCGGCAACGGCACAGGTTCCTTTTCAATCAACTTCAAGGTGTATTGGCTGATATCGCTGCAGTGGTCGGCAATACGCTCCATGTCGCCCACCAGCTTCAGACAGCTGGCAATCTCGCGCCAGTCGGTTGCTACCGGAGTCTGTGTCAGCACTAGCTCCAGGCATTGCTTTTCGATATTGACCTCGCTGTTGTCAAAATTATCGTCATCGCTGATAATCTGCTGCGCTAAGGCTGCATCCTTCTGCTCCAGATTGGCAATAACCTTATCCAGGGTATCCTCCAGATTTACACCCATCACGCGCACACTGTTGAGCAGCTGCTTCAGCTCCTCGTTGAATTTGTTACGTGTCATTTTATTGTTCCTTTCTCAACAAATTTAAATTCAAAGTAAGCAGCGATACATGAGAGGCTCCCCTTGGGGGGAGCCGGCGCCCACAGGGCGACTGAGAGGGGACTGCACTTATTAGCATTTCGACAGTATACCTTACTTTGTCCCCTAGGAGAGCCTTTCCGTGTCGCATTTACACGCCTCTCCTTGCATCAGCCGAATCGGCCGGTAATATACTCTTCTGTCTTAGGATTAGACGGATTAGCAAACAGCTGCTTCGTTTCGTTGAACTCAATCAGCTCGCCCAAAAGGAAGAAGGCAGTTTTATCAGAAATACGTGCAGCCTGCTGCATATTATGCGTAACAATAACGATGGTGTAGTCCTTCTTCAGCTCCAACGCCAAATCCTCAATCTTCATCGTAGAAATCGGGTCCAGCGCACTGGTAGGCTCGTCCATCAGGATAACCTCCGGCTGCACAGCCAAGGTACGTGCAATGCATAGGCGCTGCTGCTGGCCACCGCTCAGGCCCAGCGCACTCTTATTCAGTCTGTCCTTCAGCTCGTCCCAGATGGCAGCCTGACGCAGACTGCGCTCCACAATCTCGTCCAGCTCGCTTTTTTTCGTCACGCCATGAATACGCGGGCCATAGGCAACATTGTCATAAATACTTTTCGGGAAGGGGTTAGGCTGCTGAAAGACCATACCAACGCGGTGACGCAGACTGATGGGGTCAATCTCCGCAAAAATATCCTTGCCATCCAGTGCAATGCTGCCTTCAATGCGCACGTCATCTTCCATGTCGTTCATTCTGTTCAGTGTTTTCAAAAAGGTGGATTTGCCGCAGCCGGAAGGGCCGATAAGTGCGGTAATTTCCTTTTCCTTAATATCAAGATTTATTTTTTTCAATGCCTGGAATTTGCCGTAATACAAATCCAGATCCTGCACTAAAAATTTAGTTGCAGAGTTATCATTTGTCATTTTCTGCTACCTCCGGTTTTTGTGTCTAAATAAGTGCTCAAGTAACGTGCGCCCAGGCTAAAGGACAGCACCAGCAGCATCAGTATTGCTGAAGAAAGGTTGGCCATCTGCGCCGCATTGGCTGCCAGCGCCTCGGTACGCGATGCCCAGATATGCAGCGCCAGCGTTTCGCCCGGACGGAAGGGGTTCAGCGGGCAGGTCGGCGACAGCAGGTTCCAGCTGTTCCAGTTGATATCGGTGCTCATGCCTGCGGTATACAAGAGAGCTGCCGCTTCACCGAAGCCACGGCCTGCAGCCAGGATAACGCCCGTCATAATACGCGGCAGGCACGCCGGCAGCAGCACCTTGTAAATTGTCTGCCACATAGTTGCGCCCATGGCCAGGCTGCCGCGCTTATAGCCCTGCGGCAGCGATTTGAAGGCATCCTCCGTTACCGTCATAATCAACGGAATGCTGAGGATAGAAACTGCCAGCGCACCGCTGAACAGGTTCCACTGTGAGCCGGTCATTACGATAAATACCAGGTAACCGAACAGGCCGACAACGATAGACGGCAGTGAAGACATCGTTTCGATACACATACGCAGGAACTTGGTGAACTTCCCCTGCTTAGCGTATTCCGCCATATAAATGCCGGCAGCGACACCCAGAGGCACGCTCACCAGCAGCGACAGGAAAACCAAATAAATAGTGTTGAAGAACAAATTACCGATGCCGCTGCCCTCAAAGGATATCAGGCTCCAGCTGAAATCCTTGAAGCCGTTAATGATAACATATAGGGCAAAGGCCACCAATAGCAGGATAAAGAAGCCTGCTACGCAATAAAACACAGCTGTCATCAGCTTATCAATAAACTTTGCACGCGCTATACTGTCGTTCATGCCTGCTTCCCTCCTTTAGCAGTTAAAAAGTGGATGACAAAGATGCAGGCCAGAGAAATGATAAACAGCAGCAGCGCCATCGTCCACAAAGCAATGTTGTATTCGCTGCCCTCCATTGCACCGCCCATATCCGCCGCAATCGCCGCCGTCAGATTGTTGGTCGGTGAAAGCAGCGAAGTCGGAAACGCACGCATCTTGCCGATAACCATTGCTACAGCCAGCGCTTCGCCGAAGGCACGCGCCAGGCCCAGGATAACTGCCGTCATCAGGCCGGTAACTGCCGCAGGCACTACCACCTTAGCAATAGTCTGCCAACGCGTTGCGCCAAGACCATAGGAAGCAGCGCGGTAGCTTTTAGGAATGCTGCGCAACGCATCTGCCGCCAGACTGGTGATGGTCGGGAAAATCATCACCGCCAGCACAATACCTGCCGCTAATACGGAAAAGCCGAAGCGCAGGTTAAAAATGTTTTTAATCAGCGGTACCAAAATTGTAAGGCCGATCCAGCCGTAAACTACGGAAGGAATGCCGACAAAAATTTCCACAGCCGGTTGGACAAAGCGTTTGCCTAGCTCCGGCGAAATTTCCGTCATAAAAATTGCGGTTGCCAGGCTGAACGGTGTAGCAATCGCCAGCGCCAACACGCAGGTAATAACAGAACCGAAGATAAAGATGGCTGCGCCAACCTTGCCGCCGCCCTCAGCGCTGTCACTCGGCGCCCAATCTGCCGAAAAAAGAAACTCTGCAATACTGTGGTTGTAGGTAGTAAATGTGCCTACGCCCTTGTAGCACAGGAAAGCGCCGATAGACAGCGTCAGAACAATGAGCGCCAGGCCGCAGCCGGTAATAATGTAGCGCCACAACGCATCCTGCCTATAAGCATTTGTTGTAACCTGTTGCATAAACTATTCTCCTCTGATGTAACTCGTGAATATATTTGTCTTTTCAAAGCTAAAGGCTATGCAGAAGCTCGCAGCTGATAACTTACCAGCTCCTGCCCGGCACAGCCTTAATATTTATTCTAAAGGGGATGAGAAGACCGGTAAGACGCATCTCTTAGCGTATGCTGTCTTCCTGCTTCTCGTTTAGATAGAAGCGTAATAATTGTTTTGGGATTGACGCTAATGCGTCATAGTCGAAGTCCCCGGACACAGGATAAGGATGCAGATGCTATGCGACGACGACGACGGCGTACATATTCGTACTCCTCACCCTTCGGGTATTAGCACGACCAACATGTTCTCGCTTCGCTACGCTTGCGACAACATGGGTCTTTGCGTCAGGAGTCGTCGCGACGCAGATGCGCCTTAGCCGAAGTCCGAATTATCGTTTAACCTGCATTTTAGCAGTAACACCATAACCCTGTTTTTCAATTTCCTTGCCATAATCAGCAGAGAGGATGAAGTCCAGAAATGCTTTTACAGCGCCGGCAGCTTCGCCTTTAGTATACATATGCTCATAACCCCATACAGGATATTTGCCGTTATAGGTGTTCTCCAGAGTAGGCTCTATACCGTCGATTGCTACGGTTGCAACGTCCTTGTTATTTACGAGGTAGGACAGAGCAACATAACCGATAGCGCCTTTGTTATCCTTTACGCTTTGCAGCAGAGTGCCGGAGTCATCAGTCTCCAGAGATTTGTTGGTTGCTTCCTTTGCACCGCCCAAAGCGAACTCCTGGAAGAGAGCACGGGTACCGCTGGTAGCAGGACGGGTAATCAGAACGATAGGTTCATCCGGACCGCCAACCTGTTTCCAGTTGGTTACCTTTGCGGTGAAGATGTCTGTCAGCTGAGCCTTGGTCAGGCTTTTTACTTTAGCTGCCAGGTCTTTGTTGATAACCGGAGCCATGGTAACTACGCAAACCTTGTGGTCTACAAGTCCTTTAGCAACTTCGGGTTTCAGCTTGCTTTCTGCCGGTACGTCAGAGTTACCGATGTTAACGCTGCCGTCTGCAACCTGTTTCAGACCGGTGCCGCTGCCCCCACCGTTAAGGGTGATGGAAACATCCGGGTTAATAGCTTTGAATTTGCTTGCTGCATCCTTTGCCAGCGGCAGAAGTGCGGAAGAACCGCTGCCAGTTACACTGCCGGTAACCTTGCTGCCTGCTTTGTTATCTGCAGCCTTGTTATCACTGCCGCAGCCCAGAGCACCGAGTGCTACCATAGCTGCCAGACCTAAACATGCGACTTTTTTCAATTTCATAATATATTTCCTCCTTCAACCATCGTGAAAAAATTTATTTCCGATAAGTTCTGCGCCTTATCAGTAGTGTTCGTGGTTTATGATGCTAGTATAATATATCATTGTTAAGGAAGTATTATGCTGATGTTAAGAGCATGTTAAATAGCAAAAATGCACATAAAAAAGCACCTGCCTATCATTTTGCTGATAAACAGGTGCCTGTACTTACTGTATTTTTGTTTTTGCGGTAATACCCTTTTAGCTTACGCAGACAGCTTGGAAGCCAATTCGCGTACCTCTGCTTCTGTAAGCTTAGAGTGACGGACGGTGAACTCGATACTCATACCGTCAGCCAGTAAGCCTTGGGCAAGCTCTATTCTGTTTGCCTGTTCTTTTTCTTCAGCTTTTTTCGCTGCTTTTTTCGCTGCTTCTTTCACTGCTTCTTTCACTGCTTCTTTCGCTAATGCTTCGGCCTTTCTTGCAGCATATTCTTCAATTACATCAGTCATTTTTTCTTCGCCCTCCTTGCTGTATTTCAAAAACTCCATGCGCTCGGCAAATTCATGATAATGCAGATTCTTTGGCTCTGTACAATATAAATCCTGCATCAGTTTACCAAGCGCTGTATTATCTCGACGCTGGCTGTTGACATAGATAATGCGCGAACCATCTTCAAAGCATTTCGCATTTTCATCGATTCTGCGCCTGATATTATACATTGGCAAATTATCGTGCAAGACATCGTTTTCTGTGATAAAAATTACGTAGGTATCCGGCAGTTCTTCGTAGAGCTTACCAGGCTGCAGGAAGTGTGTATCAAGGATACTGCTGTAAAATCTGGCGCGTCTTGCAGGTGCGCCTTCATCGCTTCTCTGCACCTCTACGTTAAAATAACGTCCTTTGCTATCCTGCGCTAAAATATCCAGTTGAGAAGAATGTCCGTAGATATTTTGGATAAAGCTCTGTATCCTGACATTTCTCACCTTAATTTTATCATCTCCCAGGATAACGCGCAAGAAAACCTGCGCTGCTTTTTTGTTGTCATCTAGCATAAAATTCATAAACCTGTTGTTCATCATGCAAAGGCTGCCGATGACCTGCTTGATTTCGCTGTTTTGACCTACTTCGGTTGTTTGCATTACTTTAGCTCCCTTCTTAACAAAAAACGCCCTATGTACTACTCAATAATACATAAGGCGTTCTCAATGACGCTGCGACGACCGTACTCCAGGCAGGCGTGCAAAAATCTTACGAATATATATTATCTGATTTTTCAGATTTTGTCAAGAGGAAAGATATTGTGAAGTTTTTCCTTAAAAATAGGGTGATTTTAAGGGAAAGCTTTGGGATATAAGGGAAAAGCACCTGCCTATCATTTTGCTGATAAACAGGTGCTTTGAAATTTAGGTTAGATTAGCTTACTTGTCCTATTCGAGGATAGCGCGCTCAACAAATTCTCACTTCGCAAAGCTTTTCGTTGGGGCTTACTTACCCTCTTTCTTGCTCCCTATTCGGTCGCAAGCGAGGATAATTCCACCTTTTCGATTTCTCGCTTCGTTACACTCGCGACAAATCGGGTGTCATTTACCAGTTCTGCCACGTTTGGTAAACGGCACGCCTTTAGCGCACAGCGGGCAGGTTGCCGGATCAAAGGTTTCTACGTTCAGGTGCAGCAGAGCTTCAGTGCGAACGCCGAAGTCTACCTTGCCGCCGCTGCGGTCAACCAGCAGGCCAACGCCTACGAGCTCGCCGCCATGCTCTTTAACTACTTCCATAACCTCTTTAACGCTGCCGCCGGTGGTTACGATATCTTCAACAACCAGTACGCGGGTGCCTGCCGGAATTTGGAAGCCACGACGCAGAGTCATTTTGCCATTTTCACGCTCGGTGAAGATAGCACGGGTGCCCAGAGCCTTGCCAACCTCGTGAGCCAGCAGGATACCGCCGGTCATCGGGCCAACTACCAGTTCAACATTGTCGTTTTCATAACGACGTGCGATTTCCTGGCACAGGCGCTCGGTATATTTAGGATGCTGCAGTACGTTGAATTTTTCAACATACATAGGGCTATGCAGACCGCTGGTCAGCAAAAAGTGACCATGGAGAACTGCTTCAGTTTCCTCGAGCATTTTCATAACATCTTTTTCTTCTAAAACTGCCATTTGCTTACACTCCTTTAATCTCTTCTACAATTGCCAATGCTGCTGCTTGTCTTGCTTCAGCCTTAGTAATAGGTCTGCCTACTACGATGTGACTGCTGCCATTTTGCAGAGCGCCTGCCGGTGTTGCTACGCGCTTCTGGTCATCCAGAGAGCTGCCCGCAGGACGTACGCCCGGGGTAACAATCAGGAACTCGGGGCCGCAAGCCTCACGGATAGCCGCAGCTTCCTTAGGAGAAGCAACAACGCCGTCCATGCCTGCTTCCTTCGCCAGCTTAGCCAGGCTGATAACTTGCTCGGCAATGGTGTTTTTATAATTCAAATCAGCAAACTGTTCATCATCCATGCTGGTAAGAATGGTTACAGCAATCAGCTTCGGTGCCGGACGACCAGCTGCCTCAGCAGCCTCATGCACAGCCTTAACAGCTTCTGCCATCATCTTTTTGCCACCGACAGCATGAACGTTCATCATATCTGCACCCAAATCGCTGAGTACGGTAAGTGCATGAGCAACAGTGTTAGGAATATCCTGCAGCTTGAGGTCCAGGAAAACATGCTTGCCCTGTTCCTTTAAGAAGCGGATGATTTCGCTGCCTACTGCATAATAAAGCTCCATGCCAACCTTGTAGTAGCTTACTGCGTCACCCAATTCGACAACGCAAGCCTTAGCCTGCTCCAAGGTAGGAAAGTCGAGTGCGACTATTAATCTATCATCATGTTGCATGAGAAAATCTCCCTATCAAATATATTTTTTCAGGACGCCGGAAAATAACGTTATAAATCGTCGTTATTCAGCTTCGTTAAACAACGGCATGCTTGCCTTGCCATTCGGTAATGCCAGTCCGACAATTTCAGAAATATTCTGCGCGTTGTGTCTGTCCAGATATGCCAGCATACCATGAGCAATGGTTTCAGCGATATCAGGCTGTACAAAGTTTGCGGTGCCAACTGCTACCGCACTTGCGCCTGCCAGCATGAACTCAATTGCATCCTCGGCACACATGATGCCGCCCATGCCAATGATGGGGATATGCACAGCCTGCGCCACCTGGTAAACCAGGCGCACTGCTACCGGACGTACAGCAGGACCGCTGAGACCGCCGGTTACATTGCCGAGTACAGGACGCTGACGCTCAATATCAATCTTGGTACCGAGCAGCGTGTTAATCATGGAAATTGCATCCGCACCTGCTGCCTCTACAGCCTTCGCCATCACCACAATATCAGTTACGTTCGGAGAAAGCTTGGCGATAACCATTTTGCCGGTGTTGGCCTTAACAGCACGTACAACCTCAGCAGCTGCCTCCGGCACAGTGCCGAAAACAATACCGCCCTCTTTTACGTTCGGACAGGAGATGTTGATTTCTACTGCATCAACACCGTCTACATCCAGCTTTTTGGCAACAGCGCCGTATTCCTCGGGGGTATGGCCGTAGATGTTGACAATCACAGGTACGTTATATTTTTTCAGCTCAGGCAAAGTGTGCTCCAAGAAGTACTCGCTGCCAGGGTTTTCCAGACCGATGCAGTTCAGCATACCGGATGGGGTTTCTACCGCACGCTGGCCCTTATTGCCTGCTGCAGGCTCCAGAGATGTGCCCTTTACAGTAACAGCGCCAACCTTTTCCAGGTCGAGAAAATCGGTAAATTCCAGGCCAAAGCCAAAGGTGCCGGAGCCGGTAGTAACAGGAGTAGCCATCTTCACGCCGGCAATATCAACTGCCAGACGGCCATCATACAATGCTTTTACCATTCTCCTACCTCCTCTGCCCAGAATACCGGGCCGTCCTTGCAGACCTTGATGCGCTTGCCGATGCCTTCGCAGGCACAGGACAGGCACGCACCCAGACCGCAGGCCATATATTTTTCCAGAGATACCTGACATTTTACACCGGCCTCTAAGCAGGCATTGGCAACAGCGCGCATCATCGGTACAGGACCGCAAACGTATACGCAGTCATAGCCACCCTCTTTCAACAGCTGCGGCAGCAGGGCCATTACGGTACCCTTAGTGCCGACACTGCCGTCATCGGTGGTCAGGTAAATATTTTTGCTGAGGCTTTCATAAAGCTTGGTCCAGAACAATTCCTCGGCACTGCGGCCGCCCATCAGGATATCGGTATTGCCCTCACCGAAGCCCTCTGCCAAAAACAGCAACGGAGCCAAACCCAGACCGCCGCCAACCAGCAGCGGTTTCTTGGCGCTCATATCAAAGCCGTGTCCCAGCGGACCGACGATGCTCAGCTCGTCGCCGCTGCAAACGTCAGCCAGAATATGAGTGGCTTCACCAATGATACGGTAGATCATGGTGATGCTGCCTTCAGCCTTGTTAACTCCTGCTACGCCGAAGGGACGGCGCAGCAGCGGAGCAGTATTCTTACACACCTTCACGTTGACGAACTGTCCGGGGACAGCCTCGGCAGCGATTTCCGGTGCATAAACATTTATTAATTTTGTCGTACTATTTAAAACTCGTTGACCAATTACCTTGGCACTCGCAATAGTTTTAGACATAATCAATCCTCCCAGGTCAGGTCCTGCAGAGCGGTAACGCGTACAACGCTACGACGACGCATTGCGCTCATAACGTTCAGCAGCTCGCGTGCAGTATCCATAGAGGTCAGGCAGGCAATTGCATGCTCTACGGTAGAACGGCGGATCTTGAAGCCGTCACGTTCAGCGTCACGGCCGTGGTTGGTGGTGTTGATAACCATACCGATGCGGCCGCTCTTGATATCATCAATCAGGTTCGGATGACCTTCGCTTACTTTGGTAGCAACTTCAACAGTTACACCGTACTTCTGCAGGTATTCCGCAGTCCCGTCGGTTGCGATAACGGTGTAGCCCAGCTCTTCAAAGCCGCGGGCAATAGCAACTGCCTCTGGCTTATCCATATCAGCAACGGTAATCAGGATTGCACCCTCGTGCGGTACATTGATACCGGAAGCGATGCAGGCCTTATACAGCGCACGGCTGTACTGGTAGTCGCAGGCCATAACCTCACCGGTGGATTTCATTTCAGGTCCAAGGGTGATATCTACGTTGCTCATCTTATTGAAGCTGAATACAGGAGCTTTAACAGCATAGTAGTCCGGGAAGAAGCGCAGGCCTGCTTGCAGTCCCTGCTCTTTGAGGCTCATGCCCATTGCGCATCTGGTAGCAACGTCTACCATGGAGATGCCGGTAATCTTGCTCAGGAACGGTACAGTTCTGGAGGAACGCGGGTTAACCTCGATTACATATACATGCTCGTCACGAACGATGTACTGAATGTTAATCATGCCCTTAACTTCCAAACCCAAAGCCATCTTGTTGGTGTATTCGATAATGGTGCGGATAACACTCTCGCTCAGGCTGCGCGGCGGATATACGGCGATGGAGTCACCGCTGTGTACGCCTGCACGTTCAACGTGTTCCATGATGCCGGGGATTAATACTTCCTTGCCGTCGCAGATAGCGTCAACCTCTACCTCAGTGCCCTGCAGGTAATGGTCAACCAGTACCGGATGCTCGTGAGAAGCCTTAACAGCATATGTCATGTAGTTGCGCAACTCGTCATCATTATAAACGATTTCCATAGCACGGCCGCCCAGTACGTATGAAGGACGAACCATGGTCGGATAGCCAACATTGTGGGCAGCAACCAGCGCACCCTCGGTATCAAATACGGTGTGGCCCTGCGGACGCGGGATATTGCAGCTTGTCAGCAGCTCATCAAAACGTTCACGGTCCTCAGCGCGGTCGATGCTGTCAACGGAGGAGCCCAGAATCTTCACGCCTGCGCGGGAGAGCGGACCAGCCAGGTTAATAGCGGTCTGACCACCGAATTGAACGATAACACCTTCCGGTTTTTCTTTGTCAATAACGTTGAGAACATCCTCAACAGTCAGCGGCTCAAAGTACAGTTTATCTGAAATATCGAAGTCAGTGGAAACGGTTTCCGGGTTGTTGTTGATGATAATGGTTTCATAACCCATTTCCTTCAATGCCCATACGCAGTGTACGGAGCAGTAGTCGAATTCTACGCCCTGACCGATACGGATAGGACCGGAGCCGAGTACAACTACTCTCTTTCTGTCGCTTACTTCAACCTCATCCTCTGTTTCGTAGCAGGAATAGTAGTACGGGGTTGCAGCTTCAAATTCCGCAGCGCAGGTATCAACCATTTTGTAGGTCGGCAGAATGCCGTTAGCCTTACGCATATCGCGGATTTCAAACTCAGTCTTGCCTACACGTTTACCGATAACAGCATCGGCAAAGCCCATTCTCTTAGCCTTACGCAGCAGGCTCGGAGTCAGCTCGTGAGTTTCCAGAGCTTTTTCCATTTTAATGATGTTTTGGATTTTTGAAAGGAACCACAGGTCAATCTTGGTGATATCGTGAATCTCTTCCAGAGTAATACCGCGGCGGATAGCCTCAGCAACAACGAAGCAGCGCTCGTCATCAATGCGTTTGATGCGGTCATGAATTTCTTCATCGCTCAAAGCCTTCAGCTCAGGCATTTCCAGATGATTGAGGCCGATTTCCAGGCAGCGAACTGCTTTCAGCATAGAAGCTTCAAAACTGCGCTCAATTGCCATAACCTCACCGGTAGCCTTCATCTGAGTGCCCAGGGTGCGGTCAGCGGTTACAAATTTATCGAACGGCCAACGCGGGAATTTCAGTACGATATAGTCAATGGTAGGCTCGAAGCAAGCCTTAGTCTTTTTGGTAACAGCGTTTTCGATTTCGTCCAGGTTGTAGCCGACAGCAATTTTGCTGGTAACCTTAGCAATCGGATAACCGGTAGCTTTGGAAGCCAGTGCAGAAGAACGGCTTACACGCGGGTTAACTTCAATTACATAGTAGTTTTCGGAGTACGGGTCGAGAGCCAGCTGTACGTTACAGCCGCCAACTACGCCCAGCTCACGCACGATATCGATAGAAGCCTGACGCAGCAGCTGTACTTCTTTATCGCTCAGAGTCTGTGCCGGAGCCACAACGATGGAGTCACCGGTGTGTACGCCAACGGGGTCCACGTTTTCCATGGAGCAGACAGTGATGCAGTTATCAGCAGCGTCGCGGATTACTTCGTATTCGATTTCCTTCCAGCCGGCGATGCTGCGTTCAATCAGGCATTGACCGATAGGGCTGTAGCCCAGGCCCTTTTGCACGATGTCAATCAGCTCTTCCTCGTTTTCAGCAATACCGCCGCCGGTACCGCCGAGGGTATACGCAGGACGGACAATCAGCGGATAGCCGATTTCCTTGCCGAAGTCGCAAGCAGCTTCAATGGTTTCTACGATAGTGCTTTCAGGAATCGGCTGATGGATTTTCTCCATAGTTTCCTTGAACATTTCGCGGTCTTCACCACGTTTGATAGCGCTGATCTGAGTGCCCAGCAGACGAACGTTGTATTTGCTCAGAATGCCTTGCTCTTCCAGTTTCATAGCCATGTTCAGGCCAACCTGACCGCCAAGTGTTGCCAACAGGGAATCAGGATGCTCACGTTTGATAATTTTTTCAATGAATTCAACGCTGATAGGTTCAACATATACACGGTCAGCCACATGCACATCAGTCATAATGGTTGCAGGGTTACTGTTAATCAGTACAACCTCCAGGCCTTCCTCCTTCAGAGCACGGCAAGCCTGGGTGCCTGCATAGTCAAACTCTGCTGCCTGACCGATAATAATAGGGCCGGAGCCGATAACGAGAACCTTTTTAATATCTTTAAGTTTCGGCATAATTAACGACCCTCCATCATATCAACAAAATGTTTAAACAAATAATCATGATCACCAGGGCCGGGGCAGGCTTCCGGATGATATTGAACGGTAAAGGTAGGATGCTTGGTGTATTCCAGGCCTTCGATAGTACCGTCGTTCATGGAAATATGGCTGATGTTGATGCCCTTGCCTTCCAGAGATTTTTCATCTACAGCATAGCCGTGGTTTTGGGCGCTGATGTAGATGCGGCCGGTTGCCAGGTATTTTACCGGTTGGTTAATACCACGATGGCCGAATTTCATTTTATAGGTATCAGCACCGTTAGCCAAAGCCATGAGCTGATGACCGAGGCAGATACCGAAAATCGGTTTCTTGCCGATTAATTTCTTAATGTTTTCAATAACCTCAGGCAAATCCTTCGGGTCGCCGGGGCCATTGGACAGGAAGATACCGTCCGGGTCGCATGCCAGTACCTCTTCTGCGGTAGCGGAAGCAGGGAATACTGTCAGGCGGCAGCCAAAGTCTTCAATGGATTTCAGGATATTGCGTTTAATACCGAAGTCCATAACAGCTACATGCAGCTTGCCCTCACCCATGGTGTAAACTTCGGGAGTGGTAACCTGCTCAACCTGGTTGCATACTGCCGGTAAAGCCAGCAGCTTCTGTACTTCATCATCAGGCATTTCTGCCGGAACGATTACGCCCTGCAGTACGCCGTGATTACGGATTTTACGGGTTATAGCACGTGTATCTACACCTGCTAAGGTCGGGATATCCTGTTCAATCAGAAAGTCCTCCAGGCTCTGCTCATTGCGCCAGTTGCTGGGGCAATCGCACAGCTCGCCGATAACGAAGCCCTGGAAGAAGCATTTCTTGCCTTGGTTAAACAGCGGGTTGCAGCCATAGTTGCCTACCAGCGGATAGGTCATTACTACAATCTGGCCGCAGAAGGACGGGTCAGTCAAGGTCTCCTGGTAACCGCTCATGCCGGTGGTGAATACAACCTCACCTACAGCATTGCGTTTGCCGCCATACAGAGTGCCTTCAAAAACGCTGCCGTCTTTTAAAACTAATTTTCCTTTTCTTACTTTTTCGTGCATACTACACCATTCCTCATTACAAAATTACCGTGCAGCATAGTGGCAACAGCCTTGCCGGTGCAAGCCTTACCTTCGTACGGGGTGAATTTGCCGCGGGTATAGAATTTGGAGCTGTCAACAGTCCATTTTTTATTCAGGTCCATAATAGTGATATCAGCAACGCTGCCTTCTTTCAGAGTACCGCCGGCAAGCTTGAACAGCTTAGCAGGCTCGCAGCTCATTTTGCTGATAATAGTATTCAAATCAAATACATGGGTGTGATATAAGTCAGTCAGCATTACTGCCAGAGAGGTTTCCAGACCGCAGAAGCCGTTCGGAGCATAACGGAATTCAACATCCTTTTCTTCCGGTGCGTGCGGGGAGTGGTCGGTAACGATAGCGTCAACAGTGCCGTCCAGAACAGCCTCACGCATAGCCTGTACGTGGTCTGCACTGCGCAGCGGCGGGTTAACGCGGGTTGCGGAATTGTAATTTGCGCAAGCCTCATCAGTCAGAGTCAGATGATGTACGGTTACTTCACTGGTAACATTTACGCCGCGTTTTTTAGCCTGGCGGATGATATCGATAGCACCCTTGGAGGCAACGTGGCAGATGTGTACATGTGCGCCTGTGTATTCAGCGATGATGCAGTCACGTGCAACAGCGATATCCTCGCTGATTGCCGGTACGCCCGGTACGCCGATACGTGCGGAAACAGCGCCTTCATGCATGTAGCCTTCGGAATCCAGCTCAGGATCAATTGCATGGCACAGCAAAGGTTTGTCGAAAGCAGTTACATATTTGGCAGCCAGCACCATCAGACGGGAGCTCTTTACATAGTGGCCGTCATCGGAGAAGCCCATAGCGCCTTTTTCTGCCATGTCGCCCATCTCTGCCAGCTCTTCGCCCTTTTCGCCCTTGCTGATTGCGCCGATAACTTCAACGTTAGCGTAGCTTTCCTCGCGAGCGCGTTCTTTAATACCGCTTACTACGATGGAGGTATCAATAACAGGCTTGGTATTAGGCATGCAGGCAACGGTGGTTACACCGCCGGCAGCAGCAGCCTTGGTACCGCTGATAATATCTTCCTTAGCTTCCAGGCCGGGCTCACGCATATGAGTGTGTACGTCAATCAGACCGGGAGTTACTACGAGGCCGGTTGCATCAAAAACCTCGTCAGCTGCTTCGGCAATATCCTTGCCCAAAGCTTTAATTTTGCCATCCTCAACGAGGATATCCATTACAGCATCTAATTTTTGGCTGGGGTCTACTACCCTGCCGTTTTTAATCAATGTTTTCAATGTGTTTACCTCCTGTCAAAGTCAAGAATAAGAGTGCCATACGTACAGCTACGCCGTTTTGTACCTCAGTACGGATTGCGGCGTTATCGCAGTAACCAACCTCCCAGGAGATTTCCAGACCACGGTTCATCGGGCCGGGATGCAGCACGGTTACGTCAGGCTTAGCCAGCTTCAGGCGGTTTTCGTTAATACCGAAGATACGTGCATATTCACGCGGAGACGGGAACAGACCCTTTTGCTGACGCTCCAGCTGAATACGCAGGATATCGATTACGTCAGCGCCTTCGATTGCTTCTTCAACGCGTTTGTGTACGGTAACGCCCAGAGAAGCGATGTCATGCGGCAGCAGAGTCATAGGACCTGCAACGTGTACATCAGCGCCCATTTTGGTCCAGGCAGCAATATTGGTGCGGGCAACACGGCTGTAGAGAATATCGCCGACAATTGCCATTTTCAAGCCCTTCAGGTTTTTTCCCTGCTCACGGATAGTAAACATATCCAGGAAGCCTTGAGAAGGATGTGCGTGTGCGCCATCGCCGGCGTTGATGATTACAGGGTCTGCAACCTTAGCAGCATATGCTGCAGCGCCTTCAATGGGGTGACGCATAACAATCGCATCACAAGCCATGGATTGTACAGTCAGGATGGTGTCGCGCAGGCATTCACCTTTGACAACACTGGAAGAGGATGTAGTGATGTTTACTACATCGGCACCCAGATATTTGCCTGCCAGCTCGAAGGATGTACGGGTACGTGTACTGGGCTCATAGAACAGATTGATGATAGATTTACCGCGCAGTGAGGGCACCTTTTTGATATCCCTCTTCATAATCTTCTTCATTTCCTCAGCGGTTTTCAAAACCAGCTCGATTTCCTCAACGCTGAGGCTTTCCAGATCCAGTATATCTCTGCCACCCAGAGATACATTTGATTTAGCCATTAGCTTTACCTCCTGTTTTTTATAATAAAATTGCATAATAAAAGGCCTTCTCATCCCATGATGGTGCAAAAAGGCCTTAGGTTTCATAATAACTTATACCTTGCAGTCTCACAGGACCAATTTAAAGGTGCAAATTGATTGTATATATTTTACACCTTAATGAAGAATACGTCAAATATTTCGAGGTAAAATCTTGGCAGGATTTTTTTACTTATAGTATAATAAAGAAGATTAAAAATTAGCGAGGTAATTATGCGAAACACTATTATAGATAATCTGCGTGGCATCTGCATGCTTGGCGTCATCGGTATTCATATCGGCAGCCTGGCACTTGCCCCCAACAACTTTACTCTTTACTTATTACTGGAGATTTTAAGCCGTTACAGTGTCCCCTCCTTTTTCTTTATCTCCGGCTACGGTCTGGCCTGTACGGATAAAGGCCTATTAAGCGGCAGCCGGCTGAACTATATCGACTTTATGAAGAAGCGTCTGCGGGGAGCAGGCCTGCCCTACCTCAGCTGGTCGCTTTTTTACATGCTCTACTTCTGGCTGATTCTGCCACCGGGCTTCGTCAGCTGGAATCCGCTGCATGTGGCCTATATTTTATTCTTCGGCCTGGGCTGCTACCATTTGTATTTTATGGTTATCCTGCTGTGGTTTTATGCAAGCTATCCGCTCTGGCGCCGGCTTCTGCGTATAATTATACATCAAAACATACCGTTTATGCTAGTGCTTTTATTCATTTTCCAGCTTGCTTTCAACTGGTGGACAACGCATCCGGGCTTGAACACAGCTGGTTGGAGCGTTCTGGCTAAAAATTTCTTTGATTATCGCCTCAACTATCTTCCCTTGCATTATCTGCTTATTTTTATGAGCGGCGGCTTAGCAGCCTGCTATTGGGAAAAATTCATCGCCCTCCTGCGCAGATACAGCGCCATGGTATGCATAATTTTTGCTGCAAGCGTTGCCTGGGACGCGCAAAGCTGTTACGAGGCAGTTACTGTCAAAGGCTATACGCTGATTGATCTGGCTAACACCTATCACCAGCTCAGCCCGCAGGGACTCTGCTACACCGTCGGCTCGCTGCTCTTCTTCTGCCTGGTACTGGATTGGCTGGAGCGCAGAGCGCAAAGCGAAGGCTCCCTCGCGAAGCCTTTATATAAAGCCATCAGCATCCTTTCCGCCTACTCCATGCTCATCTACTTTGTGCATCCGCTGCTTTTGGACTGGCTCAGCAGCGCCTATAACCATTTCGGCATTATCATGACCGTTAAAAAGGTAGCACTGTCCTACGTATTGCTGGTGCTCGGCTCGCTGGCCCTCAGCATCCTGCTGACGAAGGCATTTGAAAAATGCAGTACGGCAAAGCTGCTGTTTACCGGCAAGCGCTGAACTTAATACATAGCAAAAAGACGTTGCGTGCTTTTTGAGCACACAACGTCTACTTTTTTTGCCAGCTTAAGCTTTACAGCTGAGCCTTCATTAATTTCTTATATACCTCAACGCCGGGCTGGTCAAATGCATCCACATCCGCCAGCTCGCCCTCATAGGCAATCGTCAGCATCAAAAAGTACATCAGCTGACCAAGATAATACTCATTCAGCTTCGGCAGCGTAAAACGCGCATTGTAACGGTTATCACCCGTCAGCGCCGCTTCATTGGCATTCAGTGCCGCTTTAAGAGCCTTCGCCATATCCATGCCCTCGTATTTATCGAAGAACGGTACATCGGCAAAAGGATTGTGCAAAACTGCCTCAACCTCAGGATTGGCAACCTCCAGGAACTGCACCACCTTATTCAGACGACCATCCTGATGCTGCTGTGTCTGTGCATGCATATCCGTCGTACCGACAGCAACAATCGGCGTTCTTCCGTAGTAAACAGTTTCACCCTCACGGTTGCAGCGCTTGCCCAACGATTCCGCCAGCAGCTGCACATACCATTCGCTCAAAGATTTCAGGCGCATACTGTACGGCATGAACACTTCTATATCACGTCCGCGCTCATAAGCCATGAATTTGAGCAAGGCGTTGAGCAGCGCCGGGTTTTCCGCAAGCTCTGCCTGCTGGCAATAGATATCCATATCACGCGCACCGCGCAAAAACTCCTCGATATCACCGCCCAAGGCAGCCATCGTTACGAGTCCCGGGTCAGTCATAATGCAGAAGCGTCCGCCAATGCCCTCCTTGATGTCAAAGCGCTCCCAGCCAAATTTTTCCGCCAGTTGCAGCAGCGGCGCAGATTCAATCGGTGCCTGCAAATCGGTAACTACCGTGCAATCAAGGTCGATATCTGCGTTTTGAGACAGATTAGCATAGAAATACGTAAAGGCAGAAATTGTTTCCAGCGTAGTACCGGATTTAGAAATCGGCACCAGCATAATCTTTAGCTTCTTGCCTTCTTGCGCACTTACTCCAGCCATACGGCGCATCTTGAACAGCAGTGAATTGCAGTCCACCGGATCAAGATTATTGCCGGAAAAATAAATGCAGGGCTGGCCTTGGCGCAGTGTTGCACTGGTATTCCAATGATAACCGCCAAAGGCATCAAACAGCACCTTGTTGCCCAAGTAGGAGCCGCCAACGCCCAAAAAGATTACGACATCTTTACTGCGCAGATGCTTGCTGTAGCGCATCAGCTTAATAATCGACTGCTCCGTATTGGGGTTGCCGTCAGCAATATATGGCATGCGTGGAAAGTAAACATGCTCAGGCGCGCCGTCCTTAGATAAATGCTTCTTGGCAAAGCCGCTACGGCGCAGCTCGCACACAGCCTTATCTGCTGCCGCTCCCTGCTGCTGCAGTGCCTGCTCCACTTCCTGCGCTTGCAGTCTGCCCGCTCCAACCATATTGCTGAAGTCAAAAACAATACCACTGGGCATAACAATTTTATATTCCAAAATATACACTCCCAAATATTAGTTGCACCTATAATATGCTATTATAACATATTCATACAGCAAATTCCATAGACTATAAGAGCAAGTAATATTTTATCGCAAACAAGACTGAAGCTTTATTTTACCTCTACCAGCTCAATATGGAAGTTCAGTTCCTTGCCGGCCATTTCATGGTTAGCGTCAAAGGTAATGTTAGTCTCGTCCTTTTCGGTTACCAGTACAGGAACAGGCTGACCGAATTGGTTCTGCAGGTAAACTCTCTGGCCAACGGTCAGGTTTTCGGAACCCGGCAGTTGGGCAATCGGCATGGTGAAGATAGCCTTCGGGTCAGCCTCGCCATATGCTTCTGCCGGCAGCAGATGGATATCAACCTCAGCGCCGACCTCCAGGTCAGCAACAGCTGCATCAAAGCCTTTAATCATCTGGCCTGCGCCGCAAACAAATTCCAGCGGCTCGCCGCGGTCATAAGAAGAATCAAATTGCTTGCCGTCATTAAAGGTACCTTTATAGTGTACGCGACAGGTTTTTCCTACATTACGTCCGGTTAATTCATTGCTCATTATTAATTCACCTCATAAAAATATTTGATATAAAGCCGGTATAAGCGTATATCAGTTACAGTTATGTATATTATACTATAAATTTCGCCTTATTTCACCTCAAAAAAACGGCAGCCGGTTAAATGCCGACTGCCATAATATTTCAGGCTCTGCACATCAGCCCTTTTATTCACCTTCCTGCAGAAAGATACTGCCTCATCAGACCCTTAAAGCCCTGCTTTTTGAAGTCCTTCAACGGCAAATATTCAATTTCAACACTGTTATTAGCATATTCAGACCTCATTTCATTGAACTCTTCCACAGTCATATCTGTTTCCTGCGCAGCATCTGCCTCACTTCTACAGTTCATGTTGCGGTAAACGCAAAGGCCGTCATCCTTCGGCCATGTAAAATAAAGCTCATAGCATCCGAGGTTGCCGTCAGGCTGCAAATGCTCCACAGCAAGCACCTGATGCGAAATGCCGGTGCCGCCTCGTGTCACCAGATTGTCATTTGCCATAAGCTGCAGACTGCTGCGGCTCCAGCCCTCCGCAACGTATTTCACTCTGTCGTCCGCAAAGGTGTAAATCGCATAAATCTCCTTACCGTAATGCCCCACGCCGCGTTTTTGGCTAATCCAACCGATAAGCAGCTCCGGAACACCGTCGCCGCTAATATCCTGCAGCGTGTAGCCAAGCTGCTGCAGGGCTGCCTCCCGCTTGGCGAAATCCCGCACCTCACAAATGCCTGTTCTTCCCTGCTCCGGCAGGTTATCACTATTACCATTGGCGATAAATTCATAAACGCTGTCCACAACCTTCGCATATTCTTGCTCATAGGCCGGCGCTGCTTTGGCAGCGGCCTCCGCCTTAGGCAAATCCATCTGCGGTAATACGGCATTTTTCTCTGTGCCGTAACCGGGAAACGCCACCAGAAGCATTGCCAGGCACATGCTCTTAAACAGCTTACGCTTCATTACGCCACCTCCTGTCAAAAGATGTTTTTAGCAAAAATTGCTTCATCCGTCAGTTCGCTAAATGAACATCACTCTCACAGTACATAATTTCTGCAATCACATCACGAGAATCCAGTTTTACATAAAAGCTCTTATGCAGGCATTTTTGCCCCCTTGCGTTGTATGCATATTTTACCCAACCGATCATATGATGCGTATCCGATATACCCACACCCATAGAATCGTTCTCCCAGCCATTCATTTTCAGGTACCCGTCCAGAGCAATCTGCCTGTCTGTGTCAAGCTGCTGACCGACAGCATAGCCTGCCATGCTGCCATGAAGTTTATTAATCTTCACATCATTTACTTTGTTTCTCGCTGAATCTATATAGAACAGACGCGGTCCGACCTGCATCTTTTTATCAGCATAGGAGATAATATCATCAGTATTCTTTTCCACACGCCCCAAGTAATAGGCACCTGAAGCAAAAATCTCGGGATCCATAATCCAATCTGCCTCCAGGGCAGCATTAAAGCGTCCTGCTGCACTGGCAGCTCTCGGGGTTGTATCAAGATATTTACTTGCCATAAAACCAACATGGCCCTTTTCAGTAGTACCAAGAAGCCATTTGTATTCACTGTTAACTACATCCACAACTCTGCTTACATAAAATTTATCTCCCCTTTGCAGCATGGTGATAACATCACAATCAGTGTTAGGCTGCGTTCTGACATTCACATCTGTTGCGTCGCAATATACCAGGATAAGACCTAAGCTCGTTGGCTAAATAAGCTGTGTTGACCTCGGAAAAGGCAGTGCTGGCAAACATTGCCAATCCAAGCGCTGCACCTAAGAATAATTTCTTTTGCATATTAATCACTCCTCTTTCTGCCGTCTGTGCTCCCGGATGTTGTTTTCTGATTATATTGTAGCGCGAAAATAAGCAAAGCGCCCCACCCGAAAGCGTGAATTCGGGTAGGGCGAGGGGGAAATTTGGGGAGAAAGGGAATATTTTTATGCCTCATCAAGCTCCTGCAAACGTTTCAACCATCTTATAACAGCGCCATTTTGGATAAATCCTAATAACGCACCATCACAAAAGCGCTCTGCCCTAAGAGAAGCTATCAGTAAAGCCAATATACATTGAGCATCTAATTCAGAAGCATCGGCTTTCATCATGGAATCATAACCCCATTCTATGCCATTAGCCTGAAGAATTTCTGCATATTTACTCGGTACTATTTCGTCACTTTCTTTGGCAAATTTATAGATATCATCTGCCAACTTCTTAACCGTTATAGAATAACTGACGAAAGGAAGGTGCATCGGTCTTTCGAAGAACCATCATTTTCCTTATCACAAATCCATTCTCCAGCATTATCATTTTTCAAAAGGTTGATATATTTTGTCAATGCAGAGTATTTTTTCATCACACTTCATCCCTCTTCCAATCTCTCCACACCATCATAACACGACAATTCATTTTTATTATCCCTATTATACCATTAAAACCCGAAAACTTTCTTGTTTCATGTGTTATTTTTATTAATTCAGTGTATAATTAATGCAAAGAAAAATTTAAAAGGCGTTCTACCGCATTTCGTGTTAGAACGCCTTTTACTCTTATACCATCAAATCACTTGCCCGCATTCACATCACTGTAAAGCTCCGGATAAGCCTGTTCTGACATGAACAAAATAGCATCAGCCATATACTGCGAAGCACTGTAGCGATATCTGTCTGCAATAATAAAATAACTCTTATTTTTTACAGCCTTAACCGTCTGCAATGATTGGTCATTTAAAACATCCTCACGCAGCTTATCTACATCGCCTTTTTTCGTGGCACTGTACCTAGGGAAAATAAACAAATCCGGATCAGTGCTGACAATTTTTTCTTTACTCAGATGCTCTCCCCGCTTCAATCCGGCTATAGCAGCGCCGTTGCGCAAACCTGAACGTATGCAAATATCATGAAACAAGCCATTTTTACTGCCAAAAGCACCCATCAAAGAATAGGCAATAGCAATTTTACGCTTTTCTTCAGGTATTTTTCCTACTTTACTTTGCACAACTGCAAGTTTCTTATCCATATCGTTTATAATTTGCTTGCCACGTTCTTCTTCGCCAACAGCTCTAGCAATAAGAGCTATACGCTTTTGCACCATATCAAGATTCGTCGGCACCTTTGTTACCATAACCTTTAAGCCGGTATCCTTTAAAGCATCTATAAAGGCCTTATTATGGTTTTCTTGTACAATAACCAGGTCCGGTTGCAGGGCTAAAATAGCTTCTACACCTATATAAGCGGGAACAACCTTTTTAACATGCTCTGCTTTTTTCTTAATTAACGATGTATTACCATCCAAAGCATCTTCAGAAATTGCAGCAAAACGATCCGCAGCAACTAAATCCACTAAAAGCTCTTCTATACTCAATGTTCCGGCATAAATCTTTTTCGGCTTGCTATCAAACCGCAACACATTGCCGTAATCATCTACAACGCTATAAGTATCATTTGGCTTATTATCTGATTGAGGCTGCATACCACAACCGGTAAATATCATCATTAACAAAACAATTACTAAACAACGCACATTAATCACCATTTATCAAACTTAAAAAGTAAATCTGTAACCAACCTCAAAGTTCCTTCCAAGGCTTATATAGCGGGAGGACACGTGTGAAGTAATATCATTTCTGTTTAAAAGGTTATCCATATTCAGATAAAATTCATGCTCTTTAACCGGTTTATAAGAAGCATGCAGGCTTGTATATAAATAAGGTTTAACAGGAATCTGATATTTTTGCAGAACACGATCTGCCATCATGCTGGCATTCAAAGCAATATTAAATTTGCTCACGCTGTAGCTTACGCCACCATTAAGAAGCCATCTGCCATAATTACGTTTCCAGATGCCATTGTCTTCTTTCGGTGTTTTGTACTTGGGGTCACTGAAAGAAACACCCCAGTTATAGCTAAAGCCTTCTGCCTTATTCATTTCACAGGATAATTCAACGCCCATATTTTTCGTATCTTCATTGATAGCAACATTTTCACCTTGAGCATTTTCAGAATTGGTAATAAAGTCCTTTACATTACTCTTGAACAGAGCTAATTTCCAGGAATGATCACCGGAAATATGCTTTAAGCCTGTTTCATAATGCATGCCAACCTCAGGTCTGATATCGGAATTTCGAATTATATTACTTTGGCCATACATATCATTCATAGTCGGCAAAGTAAAGGATTTACCAACGCTGGCGTAAGCACTTGTATCCTCAGTCATTTTGTAGGAGTATTGGATTTGCGGAGTAAATTCACTATAATTGGTTCCGTCCGGAGAACTGCCCGTCCATGTTTCGCGAACACCGATAATCACATCATGTCTGTTATCAAATTTATGATCCAATTGGGCAAATACAGAGTAAATATTTCTGTCGTAAGCATAATTTATAGGCGTTGCAACTTTATAGCTGGGATCATAAAAATTATAATAGTTATATTTTTCATTATAGGCTTTAGCGCCAACCAACAGATTATTGTTACTATCAAGCTCAATATCTTTCGTTATCTCTATGCCCTTGATAACATCATTATTACCATAAAAATAGGAATTGGAGTACAATTTTGTCCCCTTCCAATAATGATATCGGGAATCAGAGCTACCCTTATGATAGAAAATATTAGCCTTCAAACCATTATTATCATAGTTTAAAGTAAATCTATTATGTTCTTTCTCAATAAAACGTCTATCTGTCGGCAGCTTAGTTTTTTCAGACATATAACCTTTGCTATAATCATGATTACTATAATCAAAGGTCATCTTCCAATGCTCATCAAAGGCATAATTGGTTGAAATAATTGTTTTCTCGCCACCATAGAACTTAAAATATTTTCCATTCGGAGCATACCCACCCTTACTGTCCGTAGCAAGAGATGTCTGGTCTACACTGCCTTTTTTATTCCAGCTGGCACCAATGCCAAGTTTACCTGCCTGCAGGCTTGTCTGATACTTTTGCACACGGTTATCGCCTACAGCTGCAGAAATTGAATTAGTGCGTTTCTTTTTGGTGATAATATTGATAACGCCACCGCTAGTATCACTGCCATACAGCACCGCACCGCCACCGCGAACAATTTCAACTTTTTCTACATCGGCAATGCTAAGCGAGTCCAAATCATAATAACCGCTTCTGAAATTCATGGGCACGCCGTCAACCATAACCAAGGTACCACGACGCTTACCGCGGACTAAAAACTCACCGCTTCCCTCACCTATAGGCTCAGATTTATAAACAACGCCAGTGGTATACTTGATAGCACTTTCCAATGTGGTTGCACCGGTATCTTCTAATCTTTTACTGGTAATAATTTCTGTCGTTGCCGGTACATCAACATCACGTTTTTCTGTTCTTGTTGCCGTTACAACTATTTCATCAATTGAGTATTCGTTTAAACTCTCTTCGGCAAAAGCTGGTGCTCCACCCCACACTACAGAGCTTGTCAACAATGTTGTCAGCAATAAACTTTTGGTAATACTTTTCTTCAAAACACATCACTCCTTATAACTTCTGATAAAACTCAAACCAAGAATTAAATTCCGTTACCGCTATTTGCAGAATGTATTATATTTGGAATTAATTCCTATTTTCATCATACTATGTTATAATAAGCTGTCTAGCAGCTAGACTGTCAAGGGATTTTAAAGTTTTTTTAGATTATCTTGAAACTTTCTTCCCCCAAGTGCTATTTTCAACAATTCAGTGTATAATTAAAGCATAAATAATTTTTCAGAAAAGGAGAATCCTCACATGAAATGCTTACTCATTAAAAACGCGGACGTCTACGCTCCGCAACCCCTCGGAATAGTCGACATCCTGATCATCAATGACAAAATCGCCAAAATAGGCCAACAGCTTGCAGCACCGCAAGGCTTAGACTGCCAAATTCTTGATGCCCAAAAGCGCAAGGTAGTCCCCGGTTATGTTGACCAGCACGTACACATCATCGGCGGCGGCGGCGAATCCGGTCCCTACAGCCGTACACCGGAAATCAACCTGAGCGAGCTGACTAAGGTTGGCATTACTACCGTAGTAGGCGTTTTGGGTACAGACGGCACCTCCAGACACAACGAAAGCCTGCTGGCGAAGGCCAGAGGTCTGACTCATGAAGGCATCACCGCGTACATGCTCACCGGCTCCTACGAAATCCCCCTGCATAACATGACCGGTGATGTGCGCCGCGACATCATCCTGATTAACGAATGCCTTGGCATCGGCGAGGTTGCCTTATCCGACCACAGAAGCTCGCAGCCTACTCGCGAGGAGCTGGAAAAGGTGCTTACGCAGGCTCGCCTGGGCGGTATGCTTTCCGGCAAGGCCGGCGTTGTACAGTTCCACATGGGCGTAGGCAAGTGTGGTATGGATGTCCTGCTGGCAATTGTACGCGAAACGGAAATCCCCGCCCGTCATTTTATCCCCACCCACGTCAACCGTGCCTTCCATCTTTTTGAGCAGGCCAAGGAATTTGCCCGCTTAGGTGGTTATGTGGATATCACCTCCGGCATCAGGGAACAGGACGGCTTCCCAGCCTGCGTCAAACCCAGTGACGCCATCAAAATTCTTTACGAAGAAGGCGTGCCGATGGACAGAGTCACCATGAGCTCGGATGCCAACGGATGCATGAGCGTTACACTTCCCGACGGCAGCCAAAAGCAGCTTGCCGTATCGCCGGATTCCTTCCAGGAGGAAGTTAAGGATGCTCTGCTTGCAGGCGTTCCCACGGAGGTTGTGGCAAAGGTTGTCAGCAGCAATCCGGCGCAGGCCAATGGTCTGTATCCGCAAAAGGGCTGCCTGCAGGCCGACAGCGATGCCGATCTGATTATTTACAGCGACAGCTATGATGTTGACACTGTAATCGCCAAAGGCCAAATCATGGTGGCAGCAGGCGAAGCGCTTGTCAAAGGCACCTTTGAAAAATAAACATTGTAACGAAAAATCCCCTGCACAAGCCTCTGCTTATGTAGGGGATTAATTTTTTATGATATTTTCGTTATAGCTTGACGCACTCAGGCCGCTGCTTATCTGGCAACAGAAAGCTGCTGCTTCATCAGCGGAATCATTTCCTCGATAGTTTCATATGCCAGCTCATGATTTACATACTGCGGCTGAACGCACTGCAGAATCTGCTTGGCTGCCGTGGTAGAAAAAGGCTTATGCCGGTCAATCGCCGCAATATGACGCCAAATAACTTCCGCACTCGAATTAGCCGGCACCTTGCGTTCAAAGCTGCGCAAATACTTGCCGGAAAGCGAGCAGGAAAGATGTACGCCCTTAATCAGCTCAGCATACGGACCGAGCTTGTCCACCGTGCGGCAGACAAAATCCGCTGCCTCCGCCTCTGTACGCAGACGCGGATTTGTATTCATCAGGTGACCGGTATCAAGCATAATGCCGACGTTTTTGCGTTCAATGCGCTCAAAGAAAAACTTCACCTTGCGCGCATCCGTCAGGCGCAGACCGGGCCACCACAAATTCTCAAACAGCACCGTAACATTGGCAGGAATCTCATCCGCCACAGCATTAAAAACATCTGCCGAAGCAGCCAATACCTCGCGGTCATCATAATGGAAATCAAAGGTAAAGATTGTTTCGGTATCAGCCTCTGCCACATGCCACACCAAATACTCCGGCTTCTGCGAAATAGCAGCGCAGATATTGCGGCGGATTACAGCCAGCCATTCATCACAGCTCATGGCTGTCTTAAAATATGTCTGGCGTTCGTGGATACTGCGGAATTGCTGCTGCAGGCGTTTAGCCTTTCTCAGCCAGAAATCCATCCAGTACGGCCAATAATTCAAATGTGCGCCAATAGTCAGCTCCTTGTAATCAGGGAATGTTTCCGGATCTCTGTAAACAAACTGTTCAATACCGTCAACACCCAGCTGCTGCACTAAACCGACCAAGGTCATCCCCTTACGCTTCAATTCATCTTCATACCAATCAATCGGACAATAGTTAATAAGATGCTTAGTCATTTCTCACCCTTCTTTGCTACATACTGCACGCTCTTAGCGTTTGCTCTAACTGTGCTACCGGCAAATAGATTGAAATTCTTGTTTCATAAAAAAACTGCGGCGGTAACGCTGCAGTCATAATTTAGCTCACGCAAGCAGCACTACTCGAATACTAAAGATGGTTTTACCATCCTTCCTTTCACCTGTACATCGCAAGCTTGCGGAAAAAACTTTTGGGCATAGGCACTCTGACTAAGCTCATCGTCGGACAGCATCTTGTGAGGATATGCGCTGCCAGGCTCACATTACAGTTGCGGTACAGTACCAGATTCGCACTGGTTTTCCTTCTGCTCAAAGCATATTAAGTTTTTATTGTCTTGCTTTCTTTATCTGACGAAAGCTGTGTAATAGTAACATCTACTATTTATAGTATAATTAGTATATCATCAATCAAAAATTTTGGCAAGAAAGATATGAAAATTTTTCCGTATCCATACTGCAGAAATAATAAACTCCCGCAAGCACGATGCTTTCGGGAGTTTGTTGTTGAATATGCGCCATGACGCAGACAGGGCTTTAGCGACAGTTTTAATAAAACAGGACTTTAGCGACAGACTGTAATTGGTACAAGTGCAGGAAGTCCATTACTGCACGCAAACTCATCCGCCTGCACGCGGAACACGTCCGCCAGCAGCTTGGACGTAACAATTTCTTTAGGCTCACCGCTGACTACTAAGCGTCCCGCCTTGATAACGGCAACATAATCAGCGTACTGAATGGCATGGTTCAAATCATGGATAACCATTACTACAGTAAGTCCCAGCTCTTTGTTGAGCTTATCAAGCAGCTGCATAACCTCCAGCTGGTGACAGATATCAAGATAGGTCGTAGGCTCATCGAGCAGCAGTACCTGCGGTCTTTGCGCCAGCGCCATCGCTATCCAGGCGCGCTGACGCTCGCCGCCGCTCAGCGTGTGCAAAAGGCGGTGGCTCATCGACGTCATATTGGTCTGCTCCAATGCCCAGGCAACGTGCTGTGCATCGTCCTTATCCCCACGCCCTAAGAAGCTGCGATGTGGGAAGCGTCCCATTTCAACCAAATCCTGCACCGTCAAATCGGTAGGCGCAACCGGTGACTGCGTCAAAATTGCCAGGCAGCGGGCAAACTCGCGGTGCGACAGGCTATGGATATCCTTGCCCAGGAAGCTGATGCTGCCCTTGGCACAAGGCAGAATGCGTGCAATCGCCTTCAGCGTTGTGCTCTTGCCGCAGCCGTTGGGGCCAATGATAGCAGTAATCTTGCCCTCGGGTATCGCCAGCGACAAATCATGGATGATTGTTTTTTTGTTAATTGCTATATCAATATGCGTTGCCTCTAAAACAGCTTTAAAGGGCGCTGCATTATTTTGTGTCATCAGATTTCCCTCCTTAACAGGAATAAAAAGAAGGGCGCGCCCAAAAAGGCCATAATAATACCAACAGGCAGTTCAATCGGCGCAAAAATTACACGCGCAAAGGTATCACTGAGCGTAACAATGGCAATGCCCAAAAGTGCGGAGGCAGGCAGCAGAAAGCGGTAGTCGCTGCCTATAAGCAGTCGCGCCGCATGCGGCACCACAAGGCCTACAAAGCCCAGCAGGCCGACAACGCTGACAGCGCTGGCTGCGAGCAAAGCTGCAATAGCCGTAAGGATAATGCGCGTTACCTCAACATTGACGCCAAGACCGCGCGCCATCTCATCACCCAGCTGCAGGATGTTCAGATAAGCGGCGCTGGCAAGTGCCAGAATCAGGCCGATAACAGCATACGGCAGAATAATATTTACATGCGGCCAGCTGCGTGCGGCAAGACCGCCTACCATCCACATTAAAGCGCCATGCACTCTATCACTGTAAAAAATCATCAGGCCGCTGATACCTGCACCCAAAAAGGCAGATACCGCAACACCGGCCAAAATAATACGCACCGGCTTGATGCCGTTTTTCCACGCTAAAATATAAATGCAGACAGCAGCCAGCATTGCACCAATGAAGGCAACAGGCGTAATCAGATATTCCATCGCCGGGAACAAAATCATAATCACAACACCTGCCAGTCCTGCGCCGGAGCTGATGCCGATGATATGCGGGTCTGCCAGCGGATTACGCATAATCGCCTGCAGAATTGCACCGGAAAGCGACAGGTTGATGCCGACCAAGGCACCGACGATGGTGCGCGGCATACGGATGTTCCAGATAATCTGACTGCGCGGATCATTACCGGGATTAAGCAGAATATCGGTAATCTCCTTGATGTTGATAATGCTGGAGCCTTTTGTTAAGCTCAAAAAGCTGCCCAATAGTGCCAAGAACAAAAATATCACAAGAATAGTAATACGCCATTTAGTACGGCCGATACCGAAATGCTCCGTCTGCTCTGCAGACTGCTTATTTTCCATTAGTAAAGACCTCCGGATAAACCTGCTGTGCCATAAACTTTACAGCCTCAGGATAGCGCAGGCCGGGGTTAATCAAAAACAGTTTTTCCGGCAGCACATATACTCTGCCTGCTTTTACAGCCGGCAGACTGTTCCATGCGGGGTTATTTTTAAAGTCGGTGCGCAGACGGTTTTCAATTTCCTCAGGCTTACCCATAGAGGTAATAAAAATAATTTCCGGGTTCTGCTCAACCAGTGTTTCCATGCTGTAAGGAGTTTTATTGGATTTTCCCTTGAGCGCTGCAGCAGCAACGTTTTCAAAGCCCAGGATATCGCTTACACAGCCGGCAATGCTGTGCGAGCCTTCTACCGTAACGGCGCTGGCTGTTGCATGCATAATAACGATGCGTTTCTTTTCCTTAGGAAGCTTACCGGTAACGGCGGCAACCTGTTTATCCAACAGCTCATTTTCCTTTTGAGCCTTATCCTGCGTACCATAAATATCGCCCAATGTTTTGATGGTACCCTTTACATCCTCAAAGGTTTGGGTATCAAACTCCACTACGTTGATTTTGTTGGATTGCAGCATCGGGATAAATTTATCATGCTGATTTTTGCTGGCCAGAACCAGATCAGGCTTCAGGCCCACAAGCGCTTCCATATTAATATTGTAGACCATGCCTACCTCCGGCACAGACTTCATAGATTCAGGAATCTTGCCTACCTTAGAGCTGGCGCGACCGACTACGGTGCCGCCAACAGCCTCAATCATACTCAAATATGAAGGGCTGAGGCTTACCACTCTTTCAGGCTTTTTGGCAAGCGAAACCTGTCTGCCAGCAGCATCGGTAAGCTGCAGATAAGCCTTGTCACCGCCAGTCTGCGTTCCTACACCGCCGCAGCCGGCAGCAAGCAGCATAGCCGCACATAATAGACCACAAGCAATTTTTTTCAAGAACATGTTAATCACCTCATACTCATCTTATATTACCCAAGCCCAAGGCTTTGGCAATATATATAACTCTCTGATAAAAAAAGCTTAATAATATTGCCCTCATAATAGCACAAATCAGAAGTGTAGTCAATGAAAGTTGCTAAGAAGCGCACATAATAGTATAATTAAATGAATAAGCTTGTTATAACAAAGGAGTAGAAATATTATGGAAATCAATGCAATGATTAACCGCATAAATGCATTAGCCAAAAAGAAGAAAACTTCCGGTCTGACCCCGGAGGAACTGGCAGAGCAAAAGGAGCTGTACAAGGAATATCTGTCCAACATCCGCAGCCAGCTGAAGGCACAGCTCGATAACATCGAGGTAGTCGACGAGCTGCCGGATAAAAAACAGCTGCACTGATGGCTGCTATCCTGTCGCCATCCATGCTAGCCTACGAGGACGATTTTCTGCTGATTATCGATAAGCCTGCAGGCATGCTGGTACACCCCACCGTCAGCGAGCGAGGCACTACACTCTACGATTACGTCAAAGCATATTATGAAGCCAACGGCATTAATGCCGGTATACATCCCGTATCGCGCTTAGACCGCAACACCTCCGGCCTGGTTATTTTTGCCAAGGAGCCTGTTGTCCAGCATTGGCTGAGCCAACAGCAGGTTGAAAAGGAATATCTGGCGCTGGCCTGCGGACGCTTTGAAAACAGCGAAGGTATTATTGAAGCGCCCATCGCCCGCAAGGAAGGCAGTATTATCGAACGCTGCGTTGACTACACGCGCGGCAAATATGCCAAAACAGCCTATGAGGTTTTAGCGTCTTACAGTAATCACACGCTGCTCAAGGTTCGTCTTTTCACTGGACGCACGCACCAGATACGTGTCCACCTTGCTTCCATCGGCCATCCGCTGGTCAATGACAATCTTTACGGCACTCCCGGCCCCCAGGCACGCCATGCACTGCATGCCTACCGCCTGGCCTTCAAGCATCCCGTAAGCGATGTGTTTTTAGAAATTACCCGTTCTTTACCAAATGATTTACTGAAACTTCTGTACTAAATAAGCAGACCATGATATAATTAGTGTATACTAATGTAAAGACAGAGTAGCTGTAAGGCTACCCTGAATAAGGAGGAATAGACAAATGCCCTTAGTTACATCTACTGAAATGTTCAAAAAAGCTTACGAAGGCCACTATGCTGTTGGTGCCTTCAACGTCAACAACATGGAAATCATCCAAGGTATCGTTGCTGCAGCACAACAGGAAAAATCCCCGCTGATTCTGCAGGTAAGTGCCGGCGCCCGCAAATACGCTAACCACATCTACCTGATGAAGCTGGTTGAAGCAGCAATCGAAGACACCGGTCTGCCTATCTGCCTGCATCTGGACCACGGCGAAGATTTTGACATCTGCAAAGCCTGCGTCGACGGCGGCTTCACCTCCGTTATGATTGACGGCAGCAAGCATCCTTTTGAAGAAAATATCGAAATGACTCGTCGTGTTGTTGAATATGCACACGAAAGAGGCGTTGTAGTTGAGGCAGAGCTTGGCCGACTGGCAGGCGTTGAAGACGCTGTTAAGGTTAACACCAAGGATGCTACCTACACCGATCCCGATCAGGCTGTAGAATTCGTTGAACGCACCGGCTGCGACAGCCTGGCTATCGCTATCGGCACCAGCCACGGCGCTTACAAATTCAAAGGCAAACCGGAACTGGACTTCGCACGTCTGGAAAAAATCACCAACTTGCTGCCTGGTTATCCGCTTGTTCTGCACGGTGCTTCCACCGTTATCCCGTCCTTTGTTGAAGAATGCAACAAGTACGGCGGCAAGCTGGACGGCGCTCAAGGCGTACCTGAAGACATGCTGCTGCAAGCAGGCAAATTCGGTGTTTGCAAAATCAACATCGATACCGACCTGCGTCTGGCAATGACCGCTTCCATCCGTAAGCATCTTGTAGAAAACCCCGGCGACTTCGATCCTCGCCAATACCTGAAACCTGCTCGTCAGGCTATTCAGGACATGGTAGCTCACAAAATGCGTGACGTACTCAACAGCAGCAACAGACTGTAAGCTATAACGATTTAAAAACTAAAATGCACCATTCCCGAGTGTTAAGGAATGGTGCATTTTTTATTTATGCAAAGCGTATATCATTTTTTCTTACAAATCCTTCAGGATATCATCCATGTACTTATGCAGCTTTTCCAACTTCTTGCGTACCATAACCGCCTTATCCGGGTTACGCGCCACAATCTGTTCGATTTTGCTGCGCTGCAGCAGATAATCGCGTTCCATACCACGCATATAAGCGCGCAGGTCGATAGCAGCAGGCTCAACCTGAACCATTTCGGATTCATGCATCTGCCACTCGGTACCATGGATTTCGGCGCAGTCACCGAAGTGCGGGATGTAGGTTGCCGTGCCCAGATTGCGTCCCAGCAAATCTGCCAACTCCATGGCTGCATCAAGCTCGCCATGCGTAACGAAAAAGGCCTTAGGAACCTCCTTCATGCTGCTATACCAAGCTAACAGCTGCTGCTTATCCGCATGGGCGGAAAAGCCCTTCATATTGTAAATTTTGGCGTTGACTCTGATATCCTCGCCCATAATCTTAATGCGCTTAATACCTTCTATCAGCCTGCGTCCGATAGTGCCCTCCGCCTGATAGCCGGCAAATACTATGCTGCTATCCTCACGCCACAGATTATGCTTAAGGTGATGCAGAATACGACCGGCGTCTGCCATGCCGCTGGCCGAAATAACAATCTTGCTGCCCGGAATTTCGTTAATCGCCATAGATTCCTGCACCGTTGCGGTAAAGCGCAAGTTATGCATAGACACCAGCCTGCGTCCCTGCATTGCGTAAAGTGCCCGCGCTTCCTCATCATATTCCTCGGGATTCGTCATAGTAATCTGCGTAGCTCTGTTGGCCATAGGACTATCTACATAAATCGGAATCTCCGGAATTTTGCCTTCCGCCTGCAGCTTTTGGAAATAGTACAGCAGTACCTGCGTACGCCCTACAGCAAACGCAGGAATAATAACGTTACCGCCACGCTCGACAGTATCGTTGATAATATTCGCAAGCTCGCCCTCTTTATCGTAAGCTTCATGGATGCGGTTGCCATAGGTGGATTCTGTAATAATAAAATCCGCACCGCCTGCTGCCGCCGGGTCCTCAATAATCGGCTGATTCGGCTGACCGATATCACCGGTAAAAATCAAGCGCGTCTTTTTATCGCCTTCGTTAACAGACATCTCTACGAAAGCAGACCCAAGAATGTGTCCCGCAACGCGGAAGGTGACAGTAACACCGGGAACAACATTAAACGCTTCGCCGAAGCTGCGCAGCTTGAACAAATGCAAGGCTCTGGCAGCATCATCAACCGTAAACAGCGGCTCGACAATTTTTTTGCCGGCACGCATGCCTTTGCGATTGGCGTATTCTGCCTCACCCTCCTGAATGTGCGCGCTGTCCGGCAGCAAAATCGAGCACAGCTCCTCTGTCGATTTAGTGCAATAGATGGGGCCGCGAAAGCCTTCCTTGACCAGCTTCGGCAACAGACCGCTGTGGTCAACATGGGCGTGCGTCAATACAACAGCCTCAATCTCTCCCGGATGAAACAAAAAATCCTTTTCATTCAGCGCTTTTATCAGCTTGGAGCCCTGAAACATGCCGCAGTCTACCAAAAACTTATGTGCGCCGACCTCCAACAGATAGCAGGAACCGGTAACGGTGCGCGTTGCACCTAAAAAAGTTATTTTCATCGCAAAGCCTCCATTCTGCAAGTAGTATTTTCAGTTATATTTTATAATTCTACAAAACGAAGGGAAAATCCTTTTTATGGCGGAAATTAGTGGGATGAAGAAAAAAGCAGACTCTGAGTTTTCGCTCAAAATTTGCCTATTCAATCATTAAATTTTAAATAAGCTATTCATTCTCTCTTCTAGGCATACTACGCTCAAGGTATTTTTTGATAATCTCTAATTGTTCTTCAACTGTTTTTTGCGAATCATCAAGGACGAATCCCTGAAAATCGTTATTTCTATTGTCACTTACAACTTGTTTTTCTTTTTCCATACTAAAAGACTCCTCTTCATAAGACCAAATATACATTCACTAAAATATTTGACATGCTGCAACACATAGCGTTATAATACAATCATAGTATGTAAACATTTTTTCGTTAATTGGAATATAGAGAGTAATATAATAAAAAAACAAATGCTACTGTGAATAAAGAAAGGAAAAACACATGAACACTATAAAATTATTCCAATCTGCTAAAATCCGTTCCGTTTGGAACGAAGAAGAACAGCAATGGTATTTTTCCGTAGTCGATATTGTTGGTGCTTTGACAGATAGCTCCGACAACCGCAAATACTGGAATAAATTAAAGCAACGTCTGAAAGAAGAAGGTAGTGAAACGGTGACATTTTGTCACCAGTTGAAAATGCCTGCTTCTGATGGAAAAATGCGTAAAACAGACGCAGCAAACACTAAAGGCATCCTGCGCATCATCCAGTCTATCCCCTCACCTAAAGCCGAACCCTTTAAGCAATGGCTTGCGCAAGTTGGCAGCGAACGCATAGAAGAAATCGAAAACCCTGAGCTTGCCCAAACACGTATGCGCGAACTATACCGCGCTAAAGGTTACAGTGATGAATGGATAGCACGTCGAGAACGTGGTATTGCTGTTCGTGATACTTTGACGGACGAATGGAAAAAACGTGGTATTAAAGAAGGTAAAGAATATGCTATTCTTACTGCTGAAATCAGCAAAGCTACTTTTGGTATTACCCCAAGTCAGCATAAAAAGATAAAATCACTTGACCGCCCCAGCGAAAATTTACGTGATCATATGACGGACCTTGAATTACTGTTTACCGCTCTCGGCGAAGCTTCTACAACCGAAATAGCTAAAACTCATGACGTTTACGGCATGACACAAAATGTTTCTGCAGCTCAAGCCGGAGGCAAAATCGCAGGTGATGCACGCGCAGCCCTGGAAGCTAAAACAGGACGTAATGTTGTTTCTCCTTCTAACTATAAAGATTTGCCTGAAGCCGAAGTACGTAAACTTATTAAAGCTAATGCAAATGAGGAAAAATAACCAAACGCCAATATTTTTGTGAAATATCAGAGAATCGGAGCTAAAATACCGGTTCTCTATTTTTATGCAGGAATTTTTGCGAATTATAAAGCGTAAATACCCCATATTACCTAGCGTTCCAAAGGATTATTAACAGAATTGCCCTTTTATAAAGTAATTCAAATACTGTATTTAGTCGCAAAAACAAAAAGAACCGCATTCTCATGCGGTTCCTAAGTTTTAAATTTGGTCGGGGCGGCGAGATTCGAACTCACGGCCTCTTGTACCCGAAACAAGCGCGCTACCAAACTGCGCCACGCCCCGACATTTGTTGTTGCTGTTCATCAGCAACGAATGTAATTATAAAGCATCTTTAAGCTTTTGTCAACACTTTTTTGAAAAATTTTATCCTTGGGTAACAACGCGGATGCTGGTAACCTCAAAAGCCTCAGCAATAGCCGGTAAAATCTCTCTTTCAATATTGGTACGATGCAGCTCGTTTTCAGCAACAAGCATGATACGGGTATCAGCATAGTTGATGTTGTGCACCTTACTTACCAGGCGCTTGAAGGTTTCCTCACCGATAATCTCCTTCAGCTTTTGCAGACGTGCAAAAACCTCCGGTTTTTCCTTCTGCATACGTTCTTCCAAGGGAGAGAACGGTACAGTCACAACTCTGGCATCACGGGCCAGGACATAATTCTCCTCGCCTTCGCCGGGTACTACTAAATCGTCACGCATAATTCTTCCTCCATCTCTATATCCAATTAAATGAACCTGCATAACGCAGAATTTATTCCCTTTTATTATATGTCACAAGCACTTTTTCGTCAAGCAGCAGGAATTTTTGCCTTTAGCTAGAATACTACAAAGAAAATATTTAGGGGTGTTCATATATGTCTATGAAGGAAGATTTTAAAAAATTTGCTATACGCGGTAATGTTATGGATATGGCCGTCGGCGTTATCATCGGCGGTGCTTTCGGTAAAATCGTCAGCTCTTTGGTAAACGATGTCGTTATGCCTCCTTTAGGTATGGCACTTGGCAAAATGGATTTCAGCAATCTGTTTATCAGCCTCAACGGCAAGGAATATGCTACGCTGGAGGCAGCCAAAAAGGCTGGTGCGCCTGTGCTCGCTTACGGCAGCTTCATTAATTCCGTACTGGATTTTCTGATTCTCGCTTTTGTTATCTTTATGATGATTCGTCAGATCAACAAGCTTACTCCGGAACCGGCGCCTGCACCGGAACCGCGTCTGTGCCCTTACTGCAAATCCGAGATTGCCGACGACGCAACCCGTTGCCCGCACTGCACATCTCATTTGGAATAACAGTTTACACTTTCGGCTGATATTCGGGATTTTTTCCTGCATATCAGCCATTTTCACTTTTATAAAGTCTTTTTCATTTGCTAAAAACAAGCTTATATTGTATAATGTAGATTATATATATCGCCTAGGCTGTTTTTCACAGCTTAAATTTTAAGGAGGTTATCTGATGTCTGTTTATGACGTGCTTATGGAACGTGGCTTTATTAAGCAAATGTCCCATGAAGACGAAATTAAAGAATTATTAGAGAAGGAAAAAATCACCTTTTATATCGGTTTTGACCCCACCGCGGACAGCCTGCATGTAGGCCATTTCATCGCCCTGATGATGATGAGCCATATGCAACGCGCAGGCCATCGTCCTATCGTACTTTTGGGCGGCGGCACCGGCATGGTTGGCGACCCGAGCGGCAAGGACGAAATGCGTAAAATGCTCACTCCGGAATTCATCGCTCACAACATTGCCTGCTTCAAAAAGCAAATGAGCCGTTTCATTGATTTCGGTGAAGACAAGGCTATCATTGTCAACAATGCTGACTGGCTGTTAGACTTGAACTATGTTCAGCTGCTGCGCGAGGTTGGCGTACACTTTACCGTTAACCGTATGCTGGCTGCGGAATGCTTCAAAAAGCGTTGGGAAAAAGGCCTGACCTTCTTTGAGTTCAACTATATGATTATGCAGGGCTACGACTTCTGGAAGCTGCACCATGACCATAACTGCATTATGGAGCTGGGTGGCGACGACCAATGGTCCAACATGCTTGCCGGCGTAGAATTAATCCGCCGCAAGGATCAAAAGCCTGCATACTGCATGACCTGCAAGCTTTTGACCACCAGCGATGGCCGCAAAATGGGCAAAACCGAAAAGGGTGCTCTGTGGCTCGACCCGGAAAAAACCTCTCCGTATGATTTCTATCAATACTGGCGCAATGTTGCAGACAGCGACGTAGAAAACTGCCTATGCCTGCTGACATTCCTGCCGATGGATGAGGTTCGCCGTCTGAGCGCACTGAAGGATGCAGCTATTAACGAAGCTAAAAAAGTACTGGCCTATGAGGTTACCAAGCTTGTTCATGGCGAAGAAGCAGCGCGTCAGGCGCAGGAAGCTACCGAAGCTCTCTTCGGCGGCAATGCTAGCGACATGAGCAACGTACCAGCAATTGAAATTACCCCCGAAGACATGACTGCCAAGATTATTGATGTACTGACTGCCGCTAAGGTTTTCAGCAGCAAGCGTGAAGCTCGTCAATTAATCGCCCAAGGCGGCCTGACTGTAGCAGACACTGTCCTGCAGGATGCGGAAGCATGCCTAAGCGCAGACATGTTTGATGCAGACAAGAGCCTGTTAATCCGTAAGGGTAAAAAGAAATATTTCCGTCTGCTGGTAAAATAAGCCTTTAAAAGCCATCTATGCTCCTGACGGACTAGGTGGCTTTTTCTATGATTTCAAAATACAGACTACTCTTTTAATTAAGGTAGTAAAAAAGGAGCTCTTAATGCAAAACGATAAAATCAACTTTTCATTAATCATCCCTATCGGCCTGATGTTATTTTCCTTTTTCTTTGGTGCCGGTAACTTAATTTTCCCGCCTGTTTTAGGACAAATGGCAGGTGACAACATTGGTTGGGGCATGCTCGGCTTCTGCCTGAGCGGCGTCGGCTTCCCGCTTTTGGGCGTACTTGCTATGGCTATGAAGCAAAGCGATAACCCGGACTCCATTGCTATGCCGATGCATCCCCTGTATGCCCGCGCCGTTACCATTCTCTGCGCGTTGGCTATCGGCCCGCTGTTCGCTATTCCGCGTACCGCTGCCGTTTCCTTTGACACCGGTATTCACAGCCTGCTGCCTGCTTCCTGCGAAGCTATCGGCCTGCCGGTATACACCGTGTTCTTTTTCGTTCTGACCTATTTCTTTTCTATTAATCCGTCAAAAATTATCGGTCATATCGGTAAATTTTTGTCCCCCATGCTTTTGATTTGTCTGGCAGTTCTCGTGGTCTGCGTTTTCGTAAATCCTACCGGCAGCCTGCAAATGCCTAATCCGGACTTCGCTGCATCTCCGTTCTTCCGCGGCTTCCAAGAAGGCTATAATACCATGGACCTTCTGGCAGCAATTCTGTTCGGCTCTATTACTATCAAGGCTATTGAGGCTCAGGGCATTACCGATAAAAAGGTTCTGACCAAGCTCTGCTCTTATGCCGGCCTGATTGCAGCCTTCTTCCTTGCTATCATCTATGCAGCACTGGCTTACACCGGCGCACTGAGCATCAATGTTTTCGGTGTTATCCCCAATGGTGCAACTCTGCTCAGCAAAATCTGTACCTATTACATGGGCTTCGGCGGTCAGGTTGTATTGGCCTTGATTATCTTCTTCGCCTGCCTCACCACCAGCATCGGCCTGACAACTGCTATCTCCGGTTATTTCTCCGAGCTTAGCAATAATCGTATACAATACGAGCGACTGGTATTCTTCATCTCTGCTTTCAGCCTGGTAGTAGCGAACTTCGGTCTGGAAAACATCATCAAGTTCTCCATTCCTGTTATCTGCATGCTCTATCCGATTATTATCGCTCTGGTAATTCTCAACATCGGTCGTGCAATTATCCATGATGATCAGCTGACCTTCCGCATCTGCCTGATACTGACAACTATTTTCGCTGTTTTCGACGGTCTGCGCGTTGCCAACATCCGCTTCATGGCATTGGATAACTTCCTGGCGCAGAACCTGCCGCTGTTTGACATAGGCTTCGGCTGGGTTGTTCCCTGCTTCGGCGGTATCGCTGTAGGCCTGCTGCTGAAGGCTGTAAGAAAAGCTAACTAATAAATTTATTCATAATCAATTAGAGAGTAAGGTGTAATTTATGTCTAACGAACAACAATGCAGCAATGCATCATCCTGCGGACGCAGCAGCTGTGAAGGCTGTCCTTCCGCAGCAGCTGAAAAAACACAGGCAACTGATTTCCGTGCGCAGCTCAATCCGATGAGCAGCGTCAAAAAGGTTATCGCCGTAGTCAGCGGCAAGGGCGGTGTAGGCAAGTCCCTCATCACCGGTCTTTTAGCAAGCAGTATGCAGCGCCGCGGTAAGCGTTGCGCTGTTTTGGATGCTGATATCACCGGTCCGTCCATGGGACATAACCTTGGCGTAAACGGCAAGGCCAAAGCCAACGAAATCGGTATTCTGCCTCTGACTGCTCCCTGCGGTCTGGAGGTGCTTTCTGCCAATATGTTTTTGAAGAATGATTCTGACCCTGTTGTTTGGCGCGGACCTCTGCTCGCCGGTATGGTAAAGCAATTTTGGAGCGATGCCATCTGGACAGATATAGACTTTATGTTTGTTGATATGCCGCCGGGAACCGGTGACGTACCACTGACTGTCTTCCAATCCCTGCCTGTTGACGGCATCATCATCGTAACCTCTCCGCAGGAGCTTGTTTCCATGATTGTTGCCAAGGCAGTAAAAATGGCACGCATGATGAACATTCCGATTCTCGGTCTGATTGAAAACTACGCTTACTTCCATTGCCACGATAACGGCAAGGATTACGAAATCTTCGGCCCCAGCCATCTGGCAGAAACTGCCGATGCCTACGGTCTGAAGGTGCTCGCCCGCCTGCCGATTAACCCGTCACTGGCAGCGGCCTGCGACGCAGGCAAGCTGGCGGACTGCCATGTAGCAGAGCTGGACGATTGCTGTGATTTTTTAGCTGATAATTTTCAGTAAGCATTTTTAAAGGGAGGCTTTTGTCATGTCTATAGAAAAGGTTCGTACATATTTGAAACAATTTAATGCAGATAATCGTATCATAGAGTTTGCAACCTCCAGCGCTACTGTAGAGCTGGCAGCACAGGCAGCAGGCTGTGAGCCTGCGCGCATTGCCAAAACCCTTTCCTTTAAGCTGCATGATGACAGTGTTATCCTAATCGTCACAGCAGGCGATGCCAAGGTAGATAACGCCAAGTACAAGCATTTCTTCGGCTGCAAGGCCAAAATGCTGACTGCTGACGAAGTAGAACCGGATATCGGCCACGCTATCGGCGGCGTCTGCCCCTTCGGCATCAATGACGGCGTTAAGGTTTATCTTGACGTTTCCCTCAAACGCTTTGTAACCTTCTTCCCTGCCT
>ULTB01049218.1_pt1 | contig 40518 bp, 26 predicted proteins | sample 1957251 | NCBI WGS metagenome assembly ULTB01 (sample SAMEA4835724, study PRJEB28245) | human gut metagenome | biome: gut microbiome; material: fecal sample | place: Denmark | collected 2008
GATGGTGAAGCCGAACTCGCGGTTCTTGGTGCGAAGGTTAGTCTGTGTCACGTGGCGGACCGGAGCGATGGAGACAGTCTCGTTGGAGTACTTGTCATCGTAGAACGGGAACGGGAACAGGCACTGGGCTCCGAACTGCCAGTTCTTCCATCCATAGGTCAAGGACAGGTACGACACCTTCTCCAAGCCCTTGCGGTACAGTCCGTCCAGCATCTTCCCGCCGATAGTCTGACGGCAGTACAGCGACCAGTCGCTGAAAGAATCGTGTCATAAACCTTACGTTACAGAGCACGCATTGGCTGAAATTAAGATCCACTATCTATGTAATGAATTCATATCCAAGAGATAACTCGACATAATAAATTTGAATTTAACCCACAATTCACATAATGTACTAAATATCAAGATATTAACAAAAACCGTGTTAGAATATAATCTTACTTCATACTTAAAAACAACCTTAGAAAGCATCAGAAAGACAATTTTTTGGCATTCAAGAGTTAGGTAATATTTTATGAAAACAACATCAAACATATCTAACTTTGCAGCAAGTTAAAAACGTTAAAAAATCATGCGCTTTTGGAGGATATCTTTTCACACATTATGTTTGGCAATTCTTCTATCACATTCATCCATCTGTGCCAAAAGTTTAGATGGTACTTTATGATTTTGTTTCAAGATATTATTTTTCTATCTTGGCAAGGATGAAGTACAAAGGAGAAAAGATAACCAATAATTTGTTTTAAATAATAACCGTATGAAAAAGAGTTTGTTAATCACCATTTTTGCAGCAGTCTCATTATTGCCGGTCCACGCGCAGCAGCCTGACAGCGTGATCACGGAGATCCTCTCGGCGTCGGTCATCACGGAGGGAAACATAACATATAAGGTTGACAGGACGACGCACTTTTTCTCGGCGGCGGAGGTGAAGGCGGCCAGGGACGGACGGGAACTTGTGGCGACGATTCCTAACCTGCTCATCGACAAGCAGAGCAACACGCTGGCGACTCTGGCCGGCAAGAAAATCCTCATCCTGATCAACGGCATCAAATCAACTGACACGGACTTGCAGCTGATCCCGGCCTCGAAAATCAAGAAGGTAGACTTCTACGATGTGCCTCCTGTGCGGTACATGGACATGGCGGACGTGGTGCTGAACGTGGTGACCTCACGGCTTGACACTGGCTGGAACGGGAGCGTCTATACGAGGGTCGGGCAGATGTACTCCCACGGCGATGTGGCTCTCAGCCGGGTGAGCGGGAACAACAAGCTGACAGTCAACCTCGGGGGTCATTTCAACCACAAGCGCAAGGTCTGGGATGAGGAGACCGGCGAGTTCTCCTACCGGCTCGGGGGTGATGAATATAAGTATGAATATTCCCAAAAGCAGCGGGAATGGGGAAACCAGTACAGCGGCGGTGTGGCGTGGCTGAACGGAAAGCCTGGTGACTATATGCTCCAGATTTCGGCTGACTATTCATTCTTTAATAACAAGATGAGTCGCGACAGATACATCGATTTTGCCCTTAATGGTCTGAAAGACACTCGTTCTGGGGTGGCGAGCAACGATGTCACCACCATGAAGCCAACGGTGGATGTTTATTTCGAGAAGACTCTCTCCGAGACGAGCACATTGATGGCTGATGTGACCGCGACATCATATTCAAATGACCAGAACGCTTTCACGTCCGAGACCGATGCTTTTGAGGATTTGCTGGATTTGAGAACCAGAAAGAACTCCGTCATCGGAGAGCTGGTATGGTCATACGCCAAGGAGAACCGGACGTTCAACGCCGGGTACAGGGGAGCGTTCGGTTTTCTGCGGAGCGACCTTTCGGGAAGCGGCGTGACGAACGTGCGGACCGGACGGCAGAGGCTTTACGGGGAATATTCCTCACGCCACGGCTCGTTCTCGTACCGTGTGAGCCTCGGGGCGGAGAACAACATGAAGGCCGGTGACGACGGCTTTTCGAGATTCGCCTTTTCTCCGACAGTGCTCTTGTCTTATAGGTTGAATAAGAGGAATATGCTGCGTCTGCGTCTTGACTCGGAGACCTCGATGCCTGACATACAACAGATGTCCGGCAACAGGATTCTGATCATGGAGAACTTCTACCGCAGGGGAAATGCGGAAGTGCACAACAGCACCGGCTACCAGTCGAGGCTTATATATTCCTATAACATTCCACGGAAGCTGATTGTCCAGACCGACGCGCACTACAACCGCACCGCAGGCTTCCTCTATGACGCGTTCGTGCAGGACGGTGATGCTTGGTATCTGGAGACGCGGAACGCCCACCGTTTCTCCGAGGCGGGTATGAATATGATTGTGACATATATCCCTTGGAAGTGGCTGCGCCTTGGAGTGGATGTCTCCGCTGACCGCCAGACAATCAAGGAGACCTCCTCCGGTGAGGCTTTCAGCGACTGGTTCTTCCCGGTCTATCTGAACGCATCCGCTGTCTGGGGCAACTGGTCACTGTCATGCCGTCAGACTTTCGGCGGGAAGATGCTGGACGGACTGTACCGCAAGGGCTTGGAGAAGGTGTCGTACCTGTCCTTGACCTATGGATGGAAGAACTGGCAGTTCGGAGCCCAGTGCCTGTTCCCGTTCTACGATGACAAGTACTCCAACGAGACGGTCTCCTTCGCTCCGGTCCGCCACGTGACACAGACGAACCTTCGCACCAAGAACCGCGAGTTCGGCTTCACCATCTCATGGTTCTTCCAACGCGGCAAGGAGAACCACTCCGCCAAGAGTCTTGAGAACTCGGACGTTGACTCGGGTGTGTTCAGGTTCTAATGGGTCTGCATAGGCATCATCCTGTCTGTCGTCAGCGTGACGCGACAGATTGTGGGGCGGCCTGCCTTAAAATGATCGCTGAATTCTATGGCAAAAGACATGAATTACATAGTTAGTATTTTTATAAATAAAAATCAAAACAGTATGCACCTTTCCAGAATAATAGGCATTATACTTTTGCCATTGATGCTTACTTATTGTACTAACAAGGAAACGAAAGAGGCATTAGCTTCCGCAGAGTCTTTGATGTGGGTCAAGCCCGACAGTGCGTTGACAATAATGGAATCTATAGACACACTGAGAATAAATGGAAGAGCATCTAAAGCCCTATATTCATTGCTATATTCAATGGCTCTAGACAGAAATCATGTCGTTGTCACAGATTCTCGTATCATCACTCAGGCTGTCAAGTATTATGAACGTCATGGATCTCCGGATGACAGATTCAAATCATTATGTTACCTTGGTCGAATCCAAAATGCCGCTAACGAATATGATAAGGCAGTTGTAACATTTTCCAAAGCACTGGAACATGCCGATAAAGTAAAAAACAGAAAATTTGTGGGGTTTGTCTATTCAGACATCGCTCTATCCTATACTAATACCTATAATTATTCAGAATGCAATGACTGCTATGATAAGGCAATTGTTTGTTTCAAAGAATCCGGTGATGATGACTTCGTGCGGATGATGGAAGTCAATAAGGCAAAAAACTATGTCAGCATGATGGACTATCATGCCGCTGATTCTCTTTTTCGGAAAATAATCAATGATGAGTCATTCCCCCTATATTATAGAGCTTATAGCATGGCAGCATACGGTCTTTTGCTATCTTTTGGTCAGTTGGCAGATGAAAAGAAAGCTTTAGGGTTGTTTGAGGAAGCGATAAGGTTGTCTGGGGATCATGACATCCTTAGTCTAAATCAAGAATGTGCCTACGCATACTTGCTAGATATGGTTGGCAGAAAGAACGACTCGAAAAGAATTATATCAGAGCTTCAGAAAAAAGGGCAAGGAGAAAGTACTGAATTTAATTACTGCATGGGACGCATCTACAGATTGAACGGAGAAAATGGACTGGCTTTCGACTATCTTGTCAAATCCACACAAGACTTTGATGCGAAGGTTCTTAAAATGCAGATTCAATCATCTTCCGTAGCACAGAAGAATTATTATCTTGAACGAAGTCATGAAAGGGAAAAGGAGTTGATTATTCATCATTTCTGGACAATTTGCTATGTGACGGTTTCTATAATCTTGATTCTAAGTGTGGGAATATTATTCTACAAAAAAGCCCGCAAGGTAGAAGAGGAACGCAGACGAATCCTCATATTGAAAGAGACGACTGATATTAGATTGGACGAGGCAGACAAATCCATTGCACAAATCAAGACTGACTATGATATCATCAAAAAAAATTATCTGGAACTATACCTGTCTCAAGGCTCTTGGTTGGAGAAATTGGCGGACATCCTCTATTCGGCTCAAGATAAAAATTTGAAGCCATATGGATTAAGAGCGGCTGTTTACGACAAAATCTCAGACATGATTGGTGGAATCAATGTGGATGATGCGGGACAAAAGCGTTTTGAAGCGGAATTGAACAAACTCTATGGTGGCATTATGACACAGTTCCGTCGCGAGTTCCACGATCTGCTGGATGAGACCGACATCCGTTTTTTCAGTTGTGTTGTCGCCCGTTTAGAAGCCTCTATTATACTGCGGATTTTTAATCTACCAAGCAAAAGCGCAGTTTACATGAAGAAAAACCGCCTTAAAGAAAAAATCCGCAAATCAAAAGCTCCAGATAAGGATAAATTCCTTTTGTTCTGAAAGATGCATTCCACGGCAATAACCATTATCCAATGGAAGTTAACCAATAAGTGATCACCGGACCTCTTCGATGGATTTGATGCCGTCGCGGGAGAGGTCGATGCGGAAGCGCTTGAACTCGGCGGTGTTGTCGTACTGGTACTGGAGGACGAGGTTTAGGTAATAGTCACGGTCACAATCAACGGTCTGGATGGATCCATCGTCGTCGAGGGTGCGCATCAGGACGCTCGGGTCGTCCATCTTCTTGATGAAATTGGTGACATTCAGGCGGATGATGTCATTGATGCCGCTGAAAGAATATTCAGAATTAGCCTGAAGCTTGTCCCTGTCGATGTGGACGGACTTGCGGTAGAGGATGATCTTCTCGGCGGTGACGTTGCCGCTCTCGACCTCGGTGAGATGCGAGCTGTTGCGAAGGGTCATCACATCGGCGGGAACCTTTTCCGGCTCGATGAAGTCCACGCCCTCCTTCAGCCAGCCGAGCTCGGTGTCCTTGTGGATGATCTTCGCCTTGTTGTCGAAGTACTTGCTGCCGACACGGTGGGCGAAATAGTAACGCATCAGCTCCTTGATGCGGTCTTTCAGCATATAACTGATAATGAGAGCGATAAACAGCGGAAGGGTCAGCGAGCCGAACTTCTTCTGGAAGGCGAAGCTCACCACGGTGGCGAACAACATCGCTAGACCGGCGGCGATGCTGAAATAAAGCTGCTCCACGATCACCCCGTCCCGCCGCTTAGGAGCGCGGAGGTAAAGGTCGCTCTCGATGTACTTTTTCAGGATGCTGAAGCGATGAATGAATATGCGGTTGTGCAGCCGGTCATCTTTCCGGATCTCCGGGTAGCCGAGCTGCCTCATATGCTTCCCGATCCTGCGGTAAAGCGCCGTCGCCTTGCCGGCCAACTCATCCAACTTCCTGCCTCTCAGCCACTCGATGAGTTCAAGAATATGCTTGCAGGTGATGTCGCAAATGAATTCGTCCCCGGAAAGGTACATCCTCATCACGCCCTCTGGAACGGTCGGAGCGTTGATGATGGTGCGCAGTCCGACATATTCATCACAGATTTTTCCGGCGTTGCGGATGAAGCCGTCGCACAGGGTCTCCGTGTCCGAGCCGATGCGGTTCTGCTTGATGTGCGCCAATTCGTCGCGCAGGGCGCTTTTGACGATGGCCGCGAACATCTTGATCTGGTACTCATATTCAGAGATCAGGGTACGGGTCGGGTTGGACGCCATCTGGATGAACGCCTCGCGGATGTTGCGAAGAGGCAACGCCGGGCCTTCCACTATCTCGCGGAGCAGGAAAACGGGGGTGATCAGGCGGATGTTCGACTTTACATCCTGGTAGAACATATCCTTTGGATAGGTGGCCCTGTTTATGTCGAGACTGCCGGGCACAAAGAACCACATCGCCAGAGAGAAGTCGTTCATCCGCAGTTTCTTGCGGGTGACGAAGCCGACTTTCAGCTCTATCGAGTAGCGGTCGTGGATTCTGGTGTCAATCTCGATCATAACAAAAAACCGCCTCATTCTTCACCGTCCGCCATAACGATGCGGCTTTCAAAAAAGCCTAGGCATACATTTGCGAATATAACAAATTATCCCACAAAGAACAAACCCGGGGTGATGCCGAGCCATTTGAGGACGGTCTCGCCCCAAAGGAGGATTATCAGCCAGGAGATGGTCATCATCGTGATGCCGAACTTGAAGGCATCCGTCATACTGTACTGGTTGGTGTTGTACAGAAGGGCGGCTGGCTTGCTGTTGAACGGCAGCACATAGACGTGCTCGATCAGCATCGAGACAGGAAGCGCGAGGCTGATGACCGGATAGCCGAACCGTTCGGCGATGCCCATCGAGATCGGCACGAAGATCATCGTCCTGATGGTCTTGGATTGGAAAACCAGACCTGAGTACATCATCAGGAAGGTCAGGATGACGTACAGCACCCAAAACGGAGTGTTGTCGGTGATGCCCATTGAGTCGAAGGCCGCGTTTACCATCGTGCCGGGCAGACCGGTGATGTTCAAGCCGGCTCCCAAGGTGTAGGCTCCTGCGGAGAACAGCATCAGATGCCACGGGATGTCAACGTCGTTCCATTTCACGACCCCGATTCCCGGCATAAGTGCGATCACGGCACCGATGAAGGCCACGGTCGTGGCGTCGATCCCGTGCAGGCTGTCCGTACACCAAAGGATAAGGACACCCATAAATATTCCAACGGCCTTCCATTCCTCGACGGTCATCCTGCCCATCGCGTCCAGTTCGGTTTTCAGACGCTCCAGACCGCCGTCAATCTGCGGCTTCTGCTCGTCCTTCTTCATCGGGAAGAACACGTACATCCCCATCAGAAGACCGATGATCAGAATCAGGAAACTCATCGGGCCGCAGGACACCAGCCAGTCCGAGTAACCGAACTGGCTCGCCCCGGCGGCGCCGAAGATCAAGGAGATGGCCAACAGGTGGGCGCCGCTTCCGGTGTAGAAGGCATTCGCTCCGATGTTTACTTGGAACAGATTCTGGATCACGAGGTTGCGCCCGAAATTGTTTCGGTGACCGTCAGACGCTCCGTAGATGGCGCAGACAACCATAAAGATCGGAAGCATTATCGTGGCCTTGACGGTCGTGGCGGAGATGAACATCGATAGCACGATGTTGATTATGAGGAAACTCCACAGGACTCCCTTAGCGGTCTTGCCGAACTTGATCACGAACCACATCGCAAGGCGTTTGGCGAACTTGGTCTTGACAAGCATCGAGGCGAGCACGAAGGAAAGGATATTCAGCCACATCACCGGATGTCCCAGCTGGGCGAAGGCCTCCTTCTGGGTCGTGACACCGCAGAGGACGATGAGCAGGATGATGATCAGCGAGGTGAGATAGTTCGGAATCGCCTCGGTCATCCAAAGGATAAGGCCCGCCGTGAATATGGCCAACATCGCATAGTTGGACCTTATGAACGCGGGCAGGCCTATCTCGTTCAGCCGTGCCAGGGCCTTTCCCGACACGGATTCAGCGGTGAGGCTGTCGATGAAGCCGAAATGTCCGAACCAGTAGATAAGGACAAAGGCAAGTATGGCGAGCGGGCCGCCGAGACGCGCCATCCAGATCTCGAAGCCGCTTTTCTGCATCTTCGGAAGCTTTTCGAGGCGGTAGTTGTTCATATCCAGAGGGTCTGACATATTCGTGAATATTTTAAGTAAGCGTTAAAAAATAAGTTGAACTAAATTTTTATCAGATTTATGAGGATAGATTTCTTTTGGAAGAAGGAGTGTACTGGAGGTACACGACTGATGAGAAAAGAAATATAGACCATAAAGATATACAAATTGTTCAAGTTATTTTTTAATGATTACTAAATTGAACTTTTGTGCTTTGAAGGTCACTTCGACAGGCTCACCAATCAAAGACCCTACTTCCAGTTCTTGTAAGGATTCTTCATCAGCATCGAGTTGTAGTACTTGGCGTCGCCGGTGACCTCCTCGCCGAGCCAGGACGGCTTGTCGAAAGCCTCGTTCTCGTCGGAAAGTTCCACTTCGGCCACCGTAAGTCCATCATTGTCACCGTAAAACTCATCCACCTCATAGGTGTGCTCCCCGGCCTTCACAAGGTAACGGGTCTTGTCAATGACACCCGGCTCGCAGATTTCCAGCAAAGCCTTGACATCCTCGACCGGAATCTCCTTCTCCCACTCGAAGCGGCTCGCGCCGCTGGCATTGCCGATTCCCTTGATGGTGATGAATCCCTTGTCACCCTTCACACGCACGCGTACAGTTCTTTCCGGAACACTGCTGAGGTAGCCTTGAGTGATTCTTGTAGCCTTGAACGCATCCGACTTGAAGTCGCCGTTCACCAAAAATTTCCTTTCGATTTCCTGTGCCATAATCTATTCGTTTGCAAGTGGTTTGTCAATCATTCCGATAACACGCTTGATGGCCTGGAGGTAGTTGATGTTCTCCACACCCTCAAGACCGACATCCTTGATGGTCTTCTTGATGTCCTCGATCTCAGTGGACTCACTGTTGATGGTCACGACCTTGGCCCCGTTTATCAGCACGTTGCCGACCTCGCAGATCGTGTCGTTGACCATATAGCCGAAACGCTGCTTGTGGACACGCACGGCGGCGAGATCAGGGTTGGCCTTCACCATCGCGATGAACTCCTCGTAGGTGTAGGTGTCCTTCGTCAGTTTAGGCATCTCAACCATAAAGGCAGGGAAAACCTCCTCCTCAAGCACCTTGGCGCTGATAGGGAACTCGCCCTTCATCAACGGATTCCACTGCTCAAGGCCATCGACGGTCTGGACGTAGGTCTTGATGTCCATCTTGCCGCCTCGGATCTTGGTGTTGTTGACGTCGTTCTTGCGCGAGATGATGTAAATCTCGTCGCTTGAGCGCTCCCAGACCTTCTCAGGAACAGGAACGGACAGGCGCGCCATCCTCTTGTGTGCCTCACAGAAGCACTGTCCAAACGAGCGGAACTCGAAGCGAGGCTTAGAGATCTCGCCAATCTTCATTTCTTCTTTTGCCATAGCAATCAATTATTTAAGAATATATTAACTCCATTAATGCATATCCCACCCAGTCACTTCGCGACAGCCCCTGTGGACACGGGGAAAGGATTCACCAAACCCCTTCGGTCGCTTCGCTCCGAATCACGTGACTTTGTGGGCATTATCTATAATTCTATTCCAAACCTTCGACTTTGTCAGCGGTCTCGTTGGCGTTCTTGGCGGCCGGGGTGGCGGAAGTGAAGTACCAAGCCCCTGTCCCGTCAGGAACACGGCTGTAGGACGCGCTTGCCTTCTTGACGAAGTTCACGAGATTGAAGCAGTCCAGACTTCCGCCTTTAGGGTCGAACAGTTCCACCTTGACAGCCTTTTTGGCGGAAAGGCCTGAGCCAAAGAAATAGCCATCCGGATGCTCTGCGTGATCGGCCTGGACATCGGTGCTGTAAAGGAGAACGAACTCTCCTGATTTAAGGATGGCGGAAGGAGCCGTCCAGACATCCTTGCCGTCCTTCTGGATGGATATTCCTTTAATATGGATGTCCTCTTTCCCTTTGTTGTAGATCTCGATGAATTTGTCGTTGCCGTTGAGCTCGTTCAGAGCCAGGCCAGTGTAGTCGATCGGAACCTCACCGACGGTGTAGGAGACCTCCGGAGAACATTCAGTGTTCCCGTCTGTGCTCGCTTCAATGTGATAGACGACCTTTGTGCCGACCGGGGCGGCTGGGATGGTTCCTTGGTACACGCCCGCATCATTTGTCATTCCGATCATAGGAACAGTCTTTTCCGCTTCTGTCCCCGCCTTGTACAGCAACTCAACCTTTGTGATCTCCACCAGAGCGGTGACCTTCGCTGTCACCGTCACGGCGTCATCCTCTGTGTAGGCAACGGTGTTCTTTATGTCGGAAATGCTGGCCACATCGTAAATCTTATCCTCAACGCAGGAGGCGAATCCGGCGAGAATGAGAGCCAACGCCGAAAACAATGCTATCTTTTTCATATTCATAATATTTTATAAATCAATTAGAAAGCGACCTGGAAACGCATCGCGAGCATATGGTAGTCAACCCCGGCCTTGCCGGCGCCCTCTACTACCTTGGTGTAGTCCTTGGTAGGATTGCCGGCGGCGTCGTGACCAACGAACAGCTTGCCCTTGCCGTTGGCATAGCGGTCATTGTTGTTGTACTGGTAGTTGATGACAAACTTCACGTTCTTGGTCGGGTAGAAGTTGATCCCGAAACTGAACGCCTCCGCGCTTCCTCCGAAGTAGTCAGCGGTGTTGAAGTCGCAATATTCATAACGCACGGCAAGTTCGACATCACCCCAGGAGCGCCCAGGAGTGATTCTGGTCGGTTTGGCGCCATCGTAGTCGTAGTTCTGACGACCGCCGAAAAGAAGATAGGAAGCCTGCGCGTACCAACCGTCGGCCCACTGGGTTCCGAGGTTGTTGATCTTCTTGTCCAGAAAAGCCCCGCGGGTGAGGTAGGCGCCCTCATAGCGCAGCCCTTTGTAGAAACCAGCAAGCTCTGCGGTCCAGGCAAGCTCATGGTCAAGACCTGTGATGACATCGGTGTCGAGGTACTTCTTCTTGTTGATGCTCGTAGAGTTGCGGCTGCTGTAGCGCGCGGCTCCGTAAGCGTCGGTGGATGTGACCTTCGGCTCACGGTAGGATATCGCTCCGCCAAGATGGAGAGCCGACTCCGAGCACTTATAGAGAGGACGGAAGACTACTTTCCCCGTGTAGGACAGGCCTGCGTTGCGGCCAAGATCCTTGTTGTTGTCCTTCATGGCCGTGGCCTCTTCGGCTCCCTTGAGCTCAGGTCCGAACACACCGCCGGCAAACCAGAACCATTTGTTTGAATATGTCAGATTCAGCCCCAGATGCCTTGACGGTGCGAGCGAGGTCACCATCGGGCGTTCCATGAACATAAGGTAACGGGATGTGGTGTTGCGCTGGATGGAGAAAGACTCCTTGAAATTACCTGCCTTGATCTCAAGCCCGGGCACTCCATTATAGGCCAGAATGGCATCCTTGAGTTCACATATTCCATCAGCCCAGTCAGTGTCAATCTCTCCGTACCAGTTCCTGTCCAGCTGGGCCTTGACGGCGAAACGGGCACGGCGGATGGACATTCCGTTTCCGATGTGGTTAGGATTATCCTTCCCGTCAAGTTGGGAAGAAGTGAAGTCCGGACCTCCGAAAAAGACAGCTGCGTCGCCCTGCACACGGATGTCGAACCACATCTTGTAGTCAATCTTCTTGGCGTCCAGCACCATGATTCCGTCCTGGATCTTTACCTGTCCCGGAGTGGAGTTCACCTGCTGACCATACTGGTTCAGTTCAACCTCTGAATCCTTCTTCGTGTCCGTTGTCTGGGCGGACAACGAGACTGCCAGAAAGGCTGCCAGAGAAACAAAAACAACTCTTTTCATACTATACAACATTAAGCGATTAATAAACTTGGTTATATAGTTTTGACAAATTCCGTCAGATTCTGCCCTCTGGCCAGGCCAAGCTTCGCGCGGAGCCTGTGCCTGCCGATCTCGACACTTGTCGGAGCTATATTCATCAATGTGGCTATATATTTCGTGGAGAAACCGAGCCTTAGCAGCATAGCCAGGCGTCTCTCCTGTTTTGTCAATTGTGGGAACCGTTCGGTCATCCGGGCCGTGAAATCCTTGTGGAGGGTCTCGACCTGGGCATAGAAACTATCTATCTCGTTGGAGAAATTCCTTCTGAGATTGAGATCGGTACGGAGTTCGTGAAGAAGTTCGTCCTTCTTCTCCGGTTCCATCTCCGCCTGAGCCTGTTTGACCTTTTCGTAGAGTCCGTCCATGAACTCTTTCTGCTCGCTCAGGTTCATCGCCACGCTGACGAGTTCCTTACGCTTGAGATCCAGCAGGTTGTGCAGGTTTTCATTCTCCGCCTGCATCGTCTTGATCTCCATCTCGTTGATTGCCCGGCGGTTCTCGTTCAGTTCATCGTCCATTTCACGAAGAGTCCTGCCGGAGGTTTTCGATGCGCGCAGATAAAGGAACGACATGACCGTCAGACCGCCCGAGACAAGGGCGAGAAGCATAATGAGGAGCCCGACCTGGGCGTTCACCAAGGAGAACAGGTTCGGATGTATCATACCAGAGATAAGACAGGCGAGAATCATCGCCAGAAGCGGAGTCAGAAGCGCGTCGGTACCGATCTTGGAGGCAAGTGGCATCCAATTGACCTCCTTGTTCTGAGCCAGTTCGCAACCGGCAAGCCCAGCCAACATCAGAAGCCCCGGAGCCAAAGGAGTGGCTTTCAATTGAATATTCCCGATCCTCAAATCGAAAGAGAAGATCAAGGTGACAAGCGCGGCGGCAAGCGTCATCGCCAAAGCGGCCTCGGCATTGACATCGAAGCACCTCTCCATAAGTCTGTGCGAGTTGGATCCGGCCTCGCCCTTTACCAGCAAACATATGGCTATGGCAACAGCGGCAAACACCAACAGTTGGAATTCCAACGTTGATACCGACGGAACAAGCCCTCCAAGGTTGAACCCTATGGCAAGCATCAGCGCCGAGGCCGCGATCGTCATCGCCAGCCCCATCCTGTTCATCTTCGTAAGCAGATGACAATCAGACCTTGACGAAATCGCAGAGATTACCTTGCAAAGAATGATGGCGATAAGGATTGTGAATATGACCGCGGCCAGCCACGAAAGCGGCACCGACCACTTGATAGCCGACGAACCGCTTTGGAGCATCCGCGTCCCGGCTATCGCTCCGGCAAGAGAAAACACTATGGAAGCGTCCTTTATGAATATCCTGACGGCCACTACCGCCAAGGTCGCGGCGAAGATCACCACAGCGTAATCCCTGCCGGGAACAAGCTGAGGAGACACAGGACGGGAAAGGCCGACCCCGACAAACAGCAGAAGCATTATTCCCGGGACACGGAACCGTCTGGCCACAGTGTGGCAGGTTCCGGCAGGTGCCAGAGCAACGGGCAGATCCGTCACCGAGAACCATCCTGTCAGGATGATGACAAAGAGTATGAACACCGTCACTGTCATCAGATGCTTCTTTTGATTGACATAACCGACAGCTGATCAGCCACTTTCTCGGCCTCCATTGAAATCTCCTCGATGTGGAGTGCGAAGTAGCGCAGATGGAACTTCTGGCTGAGCCTTAATTCGTCCATCGTATGGAAAACCTTCTTCTTGAGGGATTTGGCCTGCTTGTCCGCCTCCTTTTCGTAGAAATAGACCCTGTGAACCTTCTCGGTGATACTGTCCGAAGTCCTGAAATAGGCCTTGGCCGCTGGAATGGCCGTCTCCACAGCCTGAGTGGACAACTCAGTGAGTTTCAAGAAATCCGCATTCAACTCCACCGGAATGAACGGCCTCTCTATCTCGAACTGGAACAGATTGTCATTCAAGGTGTCGATGATGTGGTCCAAGGCCTCCAGAAGACGCATGATGTCTCCTCTAAGCCTCACAAGACTTGACTGCCTGTAAAGTCCGGCCTCGATCTCCCTGCGAAGGAGTTCCGCCTCGTTCTCCAGCCGGGTCATCGTCTGAAGATTCCCTTTGAACGCCTCGACATTAGTATAAAGATAGTTCTTCACCCCCTCACCGAAAATCAGCAAGGCCTGGTCGATCGTGTCGAAGAACTTGTCGATGTCACCTATGATTTTATTGATTCTTTTCTGGTATAGCATATTCAGTAGTTATTGTGTCGCTTTAGTGTTTCGGCTTATCGCGATGCCGGCATTACCGGTCATCAGCACTGTCAAATTTAGACCAGAATCACGACGAATCAAAATGAGTAAATTGCCCAAACATTGTGTTGTAAAGTTTTTACATTTAACTAAAAGATTGAAAAACAGTACTATTTTTCAACAGTCTGTAAAGTTACTAATAAAAACTTAACTTAGGCTTTATGGTGTTTTGTAAAGTATGATTTTAAGTAACCAAACATCATTTCATGAATTTAGCTCCCTGCTCACCATTACTCGAAGCCATCTTGGACCACAAGCTCAGGTCTCTAAATTTCACCGCACTTGGGCAACAAGGCAAAACAAAATATTTTTTATATTTTTGCAAAAAGGACCGATGTGATTAAAACTCTTGTAACATTATTCATTCTCTGCTTTGCGTCTCTGTCGTACGATTCAGAGACTTCATCTCTGCGGATCTTGGACGAGGCGTTGAAAAACACCGGCTACCAAGAGGAGAAAGAGCAAATCATAGCCCAGATTTTCAAACAGGCAAAAGACTCCTCCGCCAATCGTGAGCTCTATTTTTGGAACCTGTCAAGATTAAGGGACGAATATGCTTTCTACCAGATTGACTCTGCGATGTCTTATTCTTTAAAGTCCTTGAAAGTGGCGTTAGAGATAGGTCGTGAAGACCTGATCACCGTCGCCAAACTTCATATGGCGGAAGAATTCATACAACAAGGCATGTATATCGAAGCAAAGGAATGGCTTGACGCCCTACTTAACAAGGACATTCCATCAAACCAGCTCGAAACCTACTATTACCAATACAACGCCTTATACGAGGCTCTTGGCCAGTGCACTGACAATCTTGACATTAAATATTCGTATAAACAGAAAGAACATGCCTACAAAGATTCGATAATCAATGTGGCTCCTTCCAACATATTCATTAAAACAGCTTTGCTTTCTGCATCAAACCAAGAAGAGAAAGCTCTCTCCGCCCTGCTTGACCGCTACAACGAGATGTCTCCCGATGATAGGGACATAGGACCTATCGCATACATGATTTCGACAATTTACAGACAATTTGGGAATCGTGCCGAAGAAAAGAAATATCTTATCATTTCGTCCATCTCGGATATGAAAAGTTCTGTCAAGGAATATCTTTCCTTGAGACGGCTTGCGGAGATTCTTTTCGAAGAAGGAGATTACGCGCGCGCACACAAGTATATTACAAGGTGTATGAATGATGCTATGTTCAGCGGGGCGCGACTCAGAATGGTTCAAGTCTCCTCTATCCTGCCTGTTTTTGAGGGAACCTATCAGCATAAGTTGAGAGTCCGGGTCATTATTCTGTCAATCAGTCTGATAACCATCATTCTCTTGATGATAACATTAGCGGTTCTGCTGAGACAGAAACACGAACAACAAATTCAGCTTTGCGAAGCCAATAAACTATTGTCAGAGTCAGGCGCAATCAAAAACGTGTATATATTCAAACTCATGATGGAGAGTGTCAGCAGAATTGAAACGTTGGACAACTATCGGAAAATGTTGAAGAAGAAGTACATCAGCGGTGAGAAATACTCTGTTTTGGACGATCTTAAGTCAACCGACATCATTGATGAGCAATGGCGGACATTCTACCGCAATTTTGACAGCATCTTCTTGGAAATGTTTCCGTCCTTCATTGATGGAGTTAATTCCTTGATGACAAAAGAGAACCAATTCGCCAAAAACGACAGCCTGTCTGTCGAGTTGAGAATCCTGGCGCTGATCAGACTTGGCATTGAGGACACCGACCGGATCGCGGCTGTCCTGAATTACTCCAAATCCACTGTTTATTCCTATCGTTCAAGAATCAGACTGAGATCCCTGGATCCCAAAAAATTCGAGGAAAGGCTAAAAAACATCAAGAGTATCTAAGTTACAGCATTTGGATAATATGCCTTGGCTCATATAGCTATGTAATTAAATTTCAAGAAGTAACCTAATAATAACCTTTGGATTTTGTTTATATCCTATATGATTGATGCGGAATAATACAGACCTTTGTGACGTTGACCTCTCGAACGAGATTAATAACACAAAGCAATTTGTATATGAAATCAATCTATGACAAACGAGCACGATTACTCGCTCTACTCATCACCTTGTTGTGTGATGCATCGCTATTACTGTCGGCTCAGTCACGCACTGTAACCGGGATTGTGACGGAAGCATCGACATCTAACCCTTTGTCCGGTGCTTTTGTCTATGTTAAAGGTTCTTCGGATGGAGCCACAACTGATTCCAAAGGCTCCTATCATCTGACACTTCAAAGTCCGGATGATATTATTGTGGTCTCTTTGCTGGGCTACAAAGAGATTCAGGAAAAAGCCGGGCAGCGCACGACCATCAACTTCTCCTTGATGGAAGATATGGATTATCTGGACGAAGTGGTTGTCATCGGTTATGGGACACTGGACAAGAAAGAGCTGACATCGGCGATCGCCCACGTCAATTCAAAAGAGTTCCTTGCGACAGCCGGTTCCGATCCTTCAATGTTGATTCAGGGGAAGGTGGCAGGAGTGTCGGTCGAGAACATCGGAATCGGAGATCCAAACAACCAGGCAACCATTCAGATTCGTGGAATATCTTCCAGAAATGCGGGTCTGGGGCCGCTTATCGTTATTGATGGTGTGGCAGGTGGTAATCTGTCGAATGTAAATCCTAACGACATTGAGTCAATCGACATCCTTAAGGACGGTGCGGCTTCCGCGATTTATGGAACACGTGGAAGCAATGGAGTAGTGTTGATAAACACGAAGAAAGGGGCGAAGGATGGAAACTTTCACGCGACCTATAACGCCATCGCTTCCGCGAATGTGATGATTAATGAACTTGAGATGCTCTCGGCGGACGAGTTCCGGAAGAACAAGGTAGAAGCGGGCACAGCAGAAGATTTTGGCGGTAATGTGGATTGGCTGAAGGAAGTTAGCCGCATAGGGTTCTCTCATCAGCACACTCTGACCCTGTCCGGTGGGAATAGCGAGAATAATTTCAGAGTGAGTGCTGATTACAGGAATGCAAACGGAATTGACCGACGCTCGGAGCGTGAGGAAATCGGAGCGAGAGCCAGCATAAACCATAATACCAAAAACGGGCTGTTTACTTTCTCCGTCAACATCGCTCCACGTCTTGTCAAGAGCAAGTCTTCAGACTGGCATGTGTTCCAATATGCCATAGAGGCAAATCCTACTTCTCCGATCTTTGACCCACAAGACCCTTCCAGATACTTTAGTTTCATGGGGCAGCGCGCGGACAGGAATCCGGTAGAGTTGATCAAGACAGAACTTTCCGACAATGAATACAAACTGTTGGACTGGGACGGAACGGTGAGACTGAACATTTTACCGGGGCTGAACACACAAGTCACATACTCAAATCAGTATGTCGGCAGTTTTGGTGGTTACTTCCTGCCTTCAACAAACACAAAGACGAATATGTCTGAAGCCAACAGGTCTTATGGCCAGACAGACAAATCCGCTGTAGAGTGGCTCGTGAATTATAATAAATCTTTCGGGGATCATTCGGTCAAGGCAATGGCCGGCTACTCTTGGCAAAGCATTACCAACAGTGGTTTTTCCGCAACAAACAAGCAGTTTGCCAATGATGGTACGACCTACAACTCTTTGGGTCAAGGAGAATGGGGGCTTGAAGAAGGACACGATGGAACAAGTTCCTATAAAAACAACTCTAAACTGATCGCATTCTTCGGCCGTCTGAACTACGACTACATGAGTAAATATCTCCTTACGCTCTCCCTCAGGTACGAAGGCTCTTCCAAGTTCGGCATAAACAACAAATGGGGTTATTTCCCAGCGGTTTCCGCAGGTTGGAGACTGTCTAAGGAAAACTTTATGAGTTGTTGCTCGGGTTGGCTCAACGATCTGAAAATAAGGGCGGACTTCGGAGTTACAGGTAATCAGGATTTTGACAGCTACAAGTCCCTGAACACTATGACAGGATTCGGGCAGTATTACTACCAGGGTAAGTTTTTCACAGTCTGGGGCGCTTCCAAGAACGTTAATCCAGACCTAAGATGGGAGAAGGGTGTCAATTGGAATGTCGGGTTGGATTTCTCCTTGTTCGACAACAGAATCAGTGGTTCCGTAAATTATTATAACAGAACCCAGAAAGACCTGCTCGGGGATTATAACGTCTCCATTCCGCCATATTTGTTCTCCACCACATTCGTGAATGTAGGAACAATGAAGAACAGCGGAGTTGAAGTGGAGCTGCACGGAAGAATCTTCGACAAGAAAGATTTCTCCTATGATGTCTCTCTTGTAGGCTCCACTATGGACAACCGTTTCATCTCTTTCTCAAATTCGGATTACAAAGGGCAGAAATACTATTATGTGGCTCCGACAGAGGATCCATTCCCATTCCATTATCTTCAACGGATCCAGGAAGGCGAACGAGTCGGAAACTTCTATATGTGGAAATACGCAGGATTGAACTCTGACGGAGAATGGGTGATTTATGACAAGAACGGTGAATATAAAGCAGGAATGGATGCGACAGACGAGGATATGTACGTTGTCGGCAATGGGTTGCCTAAATTTACGGCAAGCTGGTCCAACTACCTGAAATACAAAAATTTGGATTTGAGCATATATTTCCGTGGAGCTTTCGGCTTCGAGATATTCAACATTCACGAGTTCTATTACGGGATTCCAGGCATGACAAGCAATGTGATGAAAACCGCCTACACCAAGAATGCAAACATCAAGGAGAATCCTTTGGTTTGCGATTATTTCATCGAGCGCGGTGATTATCTAAAACTGGATATGGTGACCATAGGTTACACAATCCCTCTCGTCAGCAAATATTTTGACAGTGTCAGATTCAGCCTGACCGGAAAGAACCTGTTCACCCTCACATCTTTCAGCGGCGTGGATCCTTCCACCTATAGCACAAACGGGCTTACACCCGGAGCTACAGGTTCCAGGAATTATTATCCTACCTGCCGGCAATTTTTGGCGGCCGTACAAATAGCATTTTAATACAAAACGCATTTTAGATCAACAAATGAGAACGTTTAATATTCTGATAACAGGCATATGCCTGACATTGTTCGCATCCTGTACGGATCTTTCCGAGACATTGTTTGATCAGGTGGGATCGGACAACTACTACAACACGCAGATGGACATAATCCGTGCTGTGTACCGTCCGTTTGAACACGCGTACTGGAGCGTTCAGTCTCGTCAAGTGATTCAGGAACTATCCGCTGACCAGATAGCGGCTTGGAAGAAAGATGATTGGTGGGAAGACGGTGGCAGATGGAGCCGTCTGCATTATCACACGTGGACGATCGAGGAAGAACAGTTCAAGACCGAATGGGAAGCCTGTTTCAAAGGTATTATGCAGTGCAATTATGTGATGGACGATCTGGATCGTCTGAACCCAGCTGATTTCAATCTTTCGGATTCTGACTTCGCCGCTTTGACTTGTCAATGCCGAACTATGCGCGCGTGGTTCTATCTCCGTCTTCTTGATGAATTCAGAAATGTCCCGCTTGCGGTAAGTTCCGATGTCACGAAGAATTCGGAAAGCAATGTCAGTCCTCAAGAACTTTTCAGTTTTATTGAAAGCGAACTGACCGACTGTGTGGACAAACTGCCTGTCAAGACCGGGGTTGCAGGGAACGGAGTGAACCAAGGCCAGTGGAACAAGGCCTCAGCCGCCGCTCTGCTCGTGCGCTTGTACCTGAATTCGGAAATCTATATCGGTCAGGCAAAATTCAATGAGTGCGCGCAGATCGCCAGAAAGATAATAGCAGGTGAATATGGTGCATATTCATTGGAAAAAACCTGGGATAAGGTTTTTGACTGGGATAACGACAACTCCCCCGAGATCATTTTTGGCTTTCCCTCAGCAAAGGGGTACAATCATTATGTTTACGCGGGAGACACCTTTTGGTGGACGGTTCCAGCCCGTCAAGTGAGCTACTATTTCGATGACATGGAAGCCACATCGCTTAACGGGGACCATAATTGCAAATACCGACTGGCACCGAGTCTCTCGCCTGACGGGAAGCCGTACAACACATCCCTTGGATGTACGGTAGCCAAATTCAAGAAATATCCAAAGGACTACCGTTTGCTGAAATACCGGAACCTCGGCAACAGTACACGTGAAGGTATGATGCTCTTCGGTTATCTGGAGTATATGAACGGCGGCTCTCTCCAAAGGGTCACAAGCCCAGAAGGTGGATACGATCTCTACCTTAGGGACGCGGTGGCATCGTTCAAGAACACGGCTCCGGATGAATCTCCCGCAGATCTCACCTCTGATATGCTTCACGGAGATCATTCCAGCGGCTGGGCGTATGTGAAGTATCCGTTCTACTCAGATTCAGATGAGGGCCAACTTGAGGCAGACTGGGCTGAAATCAGATTACCGGAAATATATTACTCATTGGCGGAATGTGAGTTCCGTGACGGCAACACGTCAGAAGCGGCGAAACTGCTCAACAAGGTGAGAAGACGCAACTATCCGGAAGCCGATGTTGAGGAATATCTGTACATACCCGAAGGACCGGTGGTGCTGGACGAGCAGGAGTTGCTGGACGAGTGGGGACGTGAATTCCTCTCTGAGAGCAGACGGCGTACGGATTTGATCCGTTTCGGAAAATTCTGCAATGGAGTCTGGTGGGACAAACAGCCGGACGCTGACACTCACACCATAATATTCCCGCTGCATCGAGATGTTCTGAACGCAAATCCTAAACTCGAACAGAATGAGGGCTATCCTAGACCGGAATAAAACAACTCTAAAATAACAAAAGTCATGAAAAAAATTTTTAATCTTGCCCTGATATTGGGGACAATCACCTTGATTTCTTGTGAAAAGGAAAACAAGAATGATGATCCTATCAATTTCGAGAAGGAGTACACGGAACTCTACGCCATTGGTGGAGCTGTAAACAAATGGGATTCAATGGATCCTGAGCCTATGAAGCTTGAGTCGAAGGACAACTTCGTGATAGAGGTGGATCTTATCAAATGCAATGAGAACAAACTGATCAAGTTCTGTATGACAAAGGGAAAGGACTGGAGTCAGACTGATTACCTTGTTCCAGCTACCGTGGAAAAAGACCAGGCTTACTGTTTTCTGAAAGAAGGAGAGAACAAGCTTCAGCACAGTAGCGTCAAACTTGACGGAGAAGGTAATCTCAAGGACTGGTTCTTCGGTCTTCAGGCCGGGACAAGCGGAAGATACCGTCTTACGGTAAATCCTCGCACACTGACACTTACAGCCAAGAAGCTCAGCCCGCTGGAAGATAAGAAAGAAGTACAGTGGCAAGAGGGTATGGTGTACATGGTGGGCGACGCAACACCTGCAGGATGGGACATCAACGGTCCTACGCCTATGACAAAGAATGGTGACATCTTCACCTATGAAGGACCATTATCCGTGGGCGAAATGAAATTCCCGGTCGAGTTCAGATGGGATTGCCCTACTTATATGTCAGAGACCGCCGGTCAGGAAATCGCTGCGGGAACCACCTATAAAGTTGTGCTTGCTCAAACCGGTGAACCTGACAGCAAATTCAAAGTGACAAAGGCCGGTAACTATAAGTTGACACTTGACACCAAGGCCATGACACTTAAGGTAGAGGCGCAATAATGAGACGAAAAGTTTTGTATGTGCTTATGTTGTTGTCTTTGGCGAGCGTTTCGATGCTCGCCAGAGACAGCAAATTCACCCGTCACGGCACAGGGCCGAAATACTGGATAGCCTACGAGTGGTGCTTTGACAATGACAAGCCTATCCCGGAAAAAAGATGGCAACAGAATATCGACTGGATGGCCGACAACTTGAAGGAATACGGCTATGACATGATCTGTAATGACGGATGGATCGAAGCCGCCCAGACAATAAACGAGAATGGGTATATCACAAAATACAACAGTTCGTGGCTGAATGGTTTTTCGTATTGGAATAAATACATCGCTGAAAAAGGGATGAAGGTAGGTGTCTATTACAACCCTATGTGGTTGACAAGGGCAGCCTTCTTCTCAAATGCCAAAGTACAAGGCACGGATGATATAAAACCAAGCGACATCGTAGGTAGCCACAGCTTCAACAGTGAGTTGTTTTGGGTCGATGTGAACAAGAAAGGCGCGGAACAATGGATAAAAGGCTATGTTCGGTATTTTATCAATCTGGGTGTAAGTTATCTGAGGATTGACTTTCTGGAGAACTATGAACGGAACTATGGTACAGAAGCATATTCCCAGGCGCTTAAGTGGATCGAAGAAGAAGCCGGAGATGATTTGTTTATCAGTCTGGTGATGCCGAATTGCTTCAATCATGGGGAGACGGAAATCAAGTATGGAGACATGATACGAGTGAGCAATGATTGTTTCAAGGGTGGATGGGACTTTCTCAGTAACCGAAGCCGCGGAAGGCATAGAAGTTATTGGCCACAGTATGATAATGTCTTTGATGGATTCATCGCATTCTCAGACATTACGAAGCCTGGCCAGTTGATTGCCGACGGAGATTTCATGCGCCTTGCAAGTCTCCGCGATGTGGAAGAGATGCGTTTCGAGTTTTCGCTGATGGTGATGGCAGGTTCGGCCCTTTGCGTCGCCGATGAATTTGACACCGCCACAAAGGAGGTTTTGGAGGTTTACAAGAACCGTGAGCTTCTTGCCCTGAATGAAGAAGGCTTTGTCGCCGACCCATATTCTTTGGACATCAGCGCATCCTCAAGTTCCTGTTGGTTCGGGAAGACCAAGGACGGAGATGTCATACTGGGCCTTTTCAATAGAGAGGAAACCGAAATCAGTTATCGCATAGATTTCAAAGAAGTCCTTGGACTGGAACAAGAAGATGTGGAGAACATCAGAGATTTGTGGCGGCATAAGGATTTGGGGTCGTTTTCCTCAGGCTATTCCACCACATTACAGCCTCATTCCTGCCGTGTTTTGAGAATACATCCGGGAAGGGGGAAAAGTAGATATTCAGGCTTCCTTTCAGGATGCTCTAAAAACTAACACAATGAAATTCAACCCTCTACATACCATACTTGTTCTATTCACCTTGTCATCCTGTGTCGAATCGGCGTCCTGTGCCACATCTGAAACCAAGCTGGCCTCTCCTTCCGGCGACCTGTGTATGGCCTTTGAACTCACCGGAGATGGAGAACCGAGATATTCTCTGAATTACAAAGACACACCTGTTGTTTTGCCAAGCCATCTTGGTTTTGAGTTAAGAGGAGTTCTCAAAGCTCAGAAGATTGTATTCGATGCCCAATTCATCCAGAAAATCGATGCGAAGCCGACAGAGCCACTCGACAGGGATTTTTGCGTTGACACCGTGTTATTCTCTTCACTCGATGAGACTTGGACTCCTGTACTCGGCGAGGAGAGGACTGTTCTCAACAATTACAACGAAATGGAGGTCCGATTATCGCAGCCAAGCACCGGCCGTAGAATGAACATCCGTTTCCGTCTATTCGACGATGGTCTGGGATTCCGCTACGAATTTCCTGACAACCAGCCTCTTTCATACTTTATAATCAAAGAGGAGCTCACTGAATTCAGAATGTCCGGAAATCATACCGCTTGGTGGATTCCTGGAGACTTCGACACACAGGAATATGAATACACGGAATGTCGCCTCGACCAGATAGATGAGAATCTGCAGAAAGCCGTATGCGCCAATGATTCCCAGACCCCTTTCTCATTGAACGGAGTCCAGACATCTCTTCAGATGCGCACCGATGATAGCCTGTACATCAATATTCACGAAGCGGCTCTGAAGGATTATCCTTGCATGCATCTTTTGTACGATAAGAAAACCCGCTCTTTCCGTAGCTTCCTGACCCCTGACGCACAAGGTTGGAAAGGCCGCATGCAAACCCCTTGTGTGACTCCTTGGAGAACAGTTCAGGTCACATCTTCCCCGGAAGAGCAGCTTGCAAGCAGGATGATTCTCAATCTGAATGAGCCTTGCGCCTATGAAGACGTAAGCTGGATCCACCCGGTTAAATACATGGGTGTGTGGTGGGAAATGATCTCAGGAGCAGGTGATTGGGCATATACTCGTGATTGTCAGTCAATAAGGTTGGACAGTATGGATTACGTCACAGCCAAGCCAAGCGGCCGTCACAGTGCGAATAACGAAAACGTCCGCAGATACATCGACTTTGCAGCGGCAAATGGCTTTGATGCTGTTCTTGTAGAGGGTTGGAACATCGGCTGGGAAGACTGGGCTAATTGCAATAAGGATTACGTGTTTGATTTCGTCACTCCATATCCGGACTTCGACATCAACGCATTGAATTCTTATGCCCATTCGAAAGGTATCAAACTCATAATGCACCACGAAACATCTTCAAGCGTGAGAAATTACGAGCGGCATATGGAAGCGGCTTACAACCTTATGAATCATTATGGCTACGATGCCGTCAAGAGCGGATATGTAGGGGACATCGTAACTCCTGGCGACCATCACTACAGTCAATGGATGATCAATCACTACCAATATGCTCTGACAGAAGCGGCAAGGCATCATATTATGGTCAATGCGCACGAGGCGGTACGACCGACAGGTCTTTGCCGGACATATCCTAATCTTATCGGGAATGAATCAGCGCGTGGCACAGAGTATCAGGCATTCGGAGGCACACAGCCAAAGCATACTACAATCCTGCAGTTCACACGCCTGAACGGTGGTCCGATGGACTTCACTCCCGGCATATTCGAGCAAGACTTGAGCAAAGCCGGAGGCAATGACTCCAAGGTTCTGGCTACCATTGCCAATCAACTGTCATTGTACGTTACAATGTATTCACCTTTACAGATGGCAGCGGATCTTCCTCAGAATTATGAGCGGTTTATGGACGCGTTTCAATTCATAAAGGATGTGGCGGTGGACTGGGAGCGTTCAATCTACCTTGATGCCGAGCCCGGAGATTATGTTGTCATCGCACGCAAGCCAAAACAGGAAACGCTTACAGGAAGCGCAAAAGATTTCAGTTTTGGAGAAGACACTTGGTTCGTGGGAGGAACAACCGATGAGAACGCACGTACCGTAACCGTCGATTTTTCTTTTCTGACACCTGGCAAGTGTTTCGATGCCGTCATATATTCTGATGCACCGGATGCGGATTACCGCACCAACCCGCAAGCCTACAGGATCAGCCAAATGGAAATCACCTCGGAGGATGACCTTATCCTCCGCATGGCCCCGGGTGGCGGTTTTGCAATCTCCCTTAAAGCGAAGTAAAGGATAACGTAACGATCTATACAATCAGAACCGACATATTCCGCCTCTTGAAAAAGAGGCGGAATATGTTTATCTTGTGTCCAAACAGGTCATTATATTGGCACAACGTACGGACAAGACGCTGCGCCACACAAGCGATTAATGTCTCGGAAAGCAAGTAGGGATGAATCCCCATATCCACAAGACGGGTGACGCAACCCCAGGCACTGTTAGTGTGAAGCGTTGAAAGCCGAATTCGATGCGTATGATTTCTTACAAAACACCTTCAGCCACACAGCCACTGTGATCCACCCTGGTGGCACCTTGACTGAAAAACTATAGCTTTAGGCTTTTACTTTTTCAGCCATAGCGTGCCCTCACCCACGTCTGTGGCACAGTAACATGAAAGCGTTCTGTAAACGAGGGAACTTTTCGCCCCAGCTTGTAATGATTCAAGGCGGTATATTCACAAGCCCTAACTAATGGTCATCCCCAGTTTGAACATCGGGAGGTACATCGCGATCATCACGAAGCCGACAGCCACCAGGATGAAACCGTGCGGCTCCTCGCATCAGAAACCATCATAACCGTAAGTGGGAATATGGAAAGCAACCTCAACATCACATCAGTCCTTCACCGTCTCCTTCAGGTTCTTGTCCTGATCTATCTCCCAAACATTAAAAACCCCGTCCTTGTCAAAGTCAACCACTGAGACCGCCTGAGCCTTGAAGCCGTTCTCGCGAGCCTCCACCACCTCAATTCGATAGTTGGCGTTTCCTCCGTCCGTCACAAGGGTCGCTTGTTCAAACCCAAGTTCCTCCAAATCATCGGAATATCGTGAATAGGTGTAGAAATAGCTCTTTTCCAACGAATGCAGGAATGTAAGTTGCTGTTGTGCCTCCGTCGCCTTCGCCCTTGAGATCAACGGCATCAAGTTCGGCATCACCACCAGCACCAGAATCCCGATGATCACAAGGACAACCAGCAACTCAGTCAACGAGAAAGCCCTCAACGCCTTCCCCCCTAAAAGTGTTTCGATTCAGGACATTCATAATTCACACGTTATATTCATAAAACATTCTAACGAACTTTGACTTTTTCATATGGCGGAAACATATGAATGTTCCTCATTGCCGTTGTTGGAGGGTAATATATTTTCCCTTTTAACGACTCAAGGTCCTCCGCACTCAAATCGTATCTGACCAGAATTTTATAGCCATTACGGATTTCTTTCCAGGAGTGACTCAACAAGGTGTCAATTTCGTGTTATAACGGCCACAGCGTCTTGCCCATAATGGTTAATTCGATATGAGTTGTAACCCTTCCAACTATAATACATTACACCCCATATCAATACAACCGGAACTAAAACATAGATGACTATATTAAATATGACATTCCTCATGACACAACTTTATTTTACAAAACGCCTTCAGCCACGTTGCCACCACAATCCTCTCAGGTGGCACATCGGTTGAAAAACTGTTGCCTTAAGCATTGACTTTTTCAGCCGCGGTTCACTCTCATTCACGTCTGTGGCATAGTAACATGAAAGCGTTTTGTAAAAGTTATCGTACTTTCTTATATGGTGGAAACGTATCAATTCCACCGAGAGATAATAAGTTACCTTTGCGCAAAAAAGTAAATGGAATATTCTCAAAAACTGACATTTATGGCGTGACAGATTTCCACGGCAGAGCCAATATCAGAAATAATACCTTAGGCCGATAGAGGGTTGGATAGCGAGGTTGTAGGTCACCACATCGGTCTTTATGTCATAATCGTTCTGGCCGACTTTCTTGATGTTGGTGAAGGAATAGCCAAGAGTCAGGAAGCTGACGGAGAAGGCGAAATGAGGTGTCGGGCGGAACTCGAACGCGCCCGGAGCCAATTCTACACCGTAGCCAACGACATCCTTGCTTACGTAAATGTCCGCGGTTTCAACCTTGACGCTCCCAACGGTTCCGAACACTGTCACCTGAGGCGTGAAAAAGAAACCATCTCTTATTTTAAGGTAATATGCCAGATCAGGGCCTACCAGAACAAGATTGGTGTTCTGACGAAGCCAACCGTCACCGCTTTTCTCGTACGGGTTGGAATCCAAAGCGTATTGCATAGAGGCTCCAAGTCTCCAGTTGTCAGCGAAGAACCAACCGAACTCGGCACCTGCGTTGAAAGCGGTCGATGACGGAGTTCCATTCCCCTCTGATCTGATACCGGAATATCCTCCTGAAATCCCGATTATTCCTCCGATTGAAACCTCGCCTTTCGTCTGCGCCGCGACAGAACCGCAAGAGATGATGACGAGTGCGGCGCAGGCTATAAACAGTTTATTCATATTATTGAATATTAATGTAACACCTATCGAGGCCGCTGACAGGCTACAGATTCAACTTCAATGCGAATGAAAGATCTATATGACCAAGATTCTCCTTATTGTCCTTGTCAAGAGTTTGGGATGTCCTTACACCATCCTGTTCCAAAGTCAAGGAAGAAAGCGTACCCTCGATTGAAGACAGATTGACTCCGATCGCCCACTTCTTGCTCAAGGCATAGTCATAGCCGATGTTGTACAACAATCCAAGAGTGCCTCCTGTCAGTTTCATATTCTTTATGATCATGCCTTTATCGCGATAGTTCACGTAACCGACACCTATATCAGCCGTAAAAGTATGCAGACCGTTTCCGCTGGTGAATCTCGTACAGTACATCGGACCGATGAACGCTATCTGTATGTTGTCTTTCATTTTACCGCTGGTGGAATATCCGTTGTCATCGGTTATTGTCACAGTCGTGCCATTGCTGGCCGAAAACGCCTTGTAGCGGATGCCTACTCCCATAAACTCATTGAAAAACCAAGTCGCATCGGCACCGTACACAAATCCCCTCTTGAGTTTCTTAGTATAGGATTTGAAGTCACCCGGTACATTATCGCTGATCTTGCCTGGCCTAAAGCCGCCTCCACCCTCAAGGCTGAATCTGAATTTGGAATATTCCCGGACAGGTTCCTGCTCCTGCCTTTGTTCCTGTCCCTGCTCTTGCTCCTGAGCATAACAGATGCCGCCAGACAAAAAAGCCAAAGCGGCGATAAAAGCGATTATTCTTTTCATAGTAATATGATTAATGATTCAATAGGAAAATTTTCAATCTAGGTATATTTATAATTAACTCTCTGTATATTCAAAATCAAGGAATGCCAAATCTTGCGTTAAAGGTAAACAAAAAACTCAAAATAAACCAAAATACCATTTCAAAAATATCAAGAATAGGTGTGAACTTTTTGACCTCCCAGCCGCATCAACGGCCGGAAGGTCACGTAATTATTTTCTTCTCAATAGAGAAGCAAGGGCTTGAATCAAAAGTCCTTCCAGCCACCGCCGAGGGCTTTGTAGAGATTGACCACGGAGAGATTCTCCTTCGTTCTGGCCTCGCTTAGTTCCAGCTGAGAGGCAAGGTACTTTCTTTGCGCGTCAAGGACGTCCATATAACTGATCACACCGTTTATGTACTGGCTGTTGGCCAGCACGACATATTTCTTGGACGCGCGCTCCATCTCCACCTTCACGTCAGTGTTGGAACGGGCGGAACGGAAAGTCACGGTGGCGTCATATACCTCTCTGAACGCCCGCATAACATCTTTCTCGTACTCCAGCCTTGTCTGCTCGTAGGAGGCCACGGCGGCTTTGAGGGCGGAACGTCGTTTGCCGAACTCGAAGACCGGTGAAGCCAGTGTGGCTCCGGTGAACCAGAACGGGGACTTCAGGAAATCCTTAAGGGCGTTGTTCTCCTCTCCGGCTCCAAGATTGATGGTAAAGGACGGGAACCTTTCGGCCATCGCCACGCCCACGCGAGCCTCCGCCGCCCTGAGAGTGTTCTCGGACTGCATAAGGTCAGGCCTGCGCCTGAGGATGTCAGACAGAACTCCGGACGGAACAACGGTCTTTGACATTTCCGATAAGGACAAACCTCGCTCCACATCCTTCGGATACGATCCGGTAATAAAACACAACTCACTCTCTTTCAATGCGATTTGTTTCTGAAGATCCGGCACCAAAGCCTCGGTGGAAGCCAATTCCACAAGAGCCTGCTGGTAAGGGATCTCAGATGTCAGTCCTCCTTCCGCACGGAGTTTGGCCTGATTCACGGACTTCTGCCTTGTGACCAAAGTGTTGGTGACTATCTCAAGTTTCTTGTCCAAGCCCACCAGTTCATAGTAGGCGGAGGCCACACTGGCGATGACGCTCGTCCTCACCGCTTTCTGAGCCTCGACAGTGCCGAGATAACCGGCCAGTTTCTCTTTCTTGGACCATTTCAGTCTTCCCCAGAAATCCACCTCCCACTGAAGCGAGGCCTTGACTCCGAATTCAGGTGAGTCCGGTTTCGGATCCGTTCCCCCGTAATTGCTGTGATCATTCTGCGCATAGCCTTTCACCGAGACGGAAGGCAACTGGGCGGATCTTTGCACACGGTACCTGTATTCCATCTCCTTCAGACGCTCCGCAGCGATGAGGATGTCTTTGTTATACTCCAAAGCCGCGTCTATAAGCTTCTGCAATTCAGGAGACTCATACACTTCCCGCCAGTCAAGGTCAGCGAAGCTCCTGTCGCTCGAATCCTCGAAATAGGCTTTCGGCATCTCTCCGAGGTCCGGCTTATCGCAATACCTCGATGTGGAGCAGGAATCTAAAGTCAGGGAAGACACGGCCAGGACTGCGACGACCGACAAGGCCTTTCCCGCCTTACGGAGTTTTGGTCTCCACTTCGAGATCCTTGATCTCAACTTGTAGATCAGCACGAAGAAGAACGGAACAAAGACGATTCCGACGGTTATGCCGGTGATCATCCCGAAGAACACTCCGATGCCGATGTTCCTGCGGCTCTCGGATCCCGGGCCACTGGCGAACACGAGAGGCAGCATGCCAAGGATAAATGCCAAGGATGTCATCACGATTGGTCTGAACCTCAGTTTTGCGGCGGTGACCGCAGCCTCTTCCAGATCCTTTCCGGCCTCAACCTCTTCTTTGGCGAACTCTACGATCAAGATCGCGTTCTTGGCCACAAGGCCGACGAGCATCACGAGACCTATCTGGAAATAGATGTTGATCTCCATTCCAAGCACAGCCACACCGAGATACGCTCCGGCTATCGCGATCGGAAGCGAAAGGATGACGGCCACAGGAATGGACCAGCTCTCGTACTGGGCAGCGAGGAAGAGGAACACGAACAGCAACGCCAGCGCAAGCACGAGTCCGGTCTGCCCGCTCTCCTTCTTCTCCTGATAGGACATTCCGCTCCACTCCACTCCGATGTTGTCCGGCAGATGCTCCTCGGCGATCTCCTCAAGTATGGCAAGGGCCTCGCCGGAACTGGTTCCGTTGGCGGCCTCTCCGCTGATCGTGGACGAATTGTACATGTTGAACCTCTTGATCGTACCCGGCCCTGTCGTGAAATGCGTGGTACCCAGAGCATTTACAGGGATCATCGTGCCTCCCGAACTCTTCATGAAGAAGAGGTTCAGATTGTCGGAGTGGGCGCGGTACGGGGCGTCGGCCTGGATGTAGACACGGTATATTCGGTTGTACATGTTGAAGTCGTTGACATAGATCGCACCGGTGAACGCTTTCAGGGTCGCGAAGACATCGGCCATCGACAGCCCCAGAAGCTGGATCTTGTCACGATCCGCATCGAAATACAACTGAGGGATGTCCTTTTGCATTCCGGAGGACAATCCGGTGAACTCTTTCCTCTTCATCGCATAATGAAGAAGCGTGTCCGAGGCGTTCTGGAGATCCTGATAGGTCGCGTCCCCCCTTGCCTCAAGCACCATCGAGAATCCGCCCGAAGTACCGAGTCCAGGGATAACGGCAGGTGTGCTGATGTACACCTTGCTCTCCGGATAGCGTGACAAGGAGTCTCTCACCATCGCTATCGTCTTGGACATATTAGTGACCTTGCGTTCTTTCCATGGTTTCAGGATCACCGTCAAGGTGCTGTTGGACTGCGCGGTGCCTATCCGGGGACTGGAGCCGGTGACATTGAGGACATATTCAACATCGCGCTGCCGGAGCAGAAAATCCATCGCGCGGTCCGTCACCTCTCTGGTCCGCTCAAGCGTGGCACCCGTCGGAAGCTCCAGCTCCACAGTGAAATAGCCCTGATCCTCCTTGGGGATGAAACTCTGCGGAACGAGGCGACCGAGTATGAATATTCCCACAATCGCGACGCCGAAGACAGCGAACATCCTCTTCGAATTGTGCAGCGCGAAACGGACCATCCTCGCATAGAGCGAGGTTCCTTGCTCAAGCCACTGGTTTATCTTTCTGAACACGAAGTTCTTAGGCTTGTCATCATCGTGCGGCTTCAGGAATTTGGAACACATCACAGGGCTTAAGGTCAGCGCCACAATGGTGGAGATTATCACGGAAACAGCGATCGTGACCGTAAACTGCCTGAACAATTGGCCCGTAATTCCGGAAAGGAAACTTACCGGAACAAAAACGGCGCAGAGCACAAGCGACATCGCCACAAGGGCGCTCCCTATCTCCCCCATCGCCTTTTTTGTAGCCTCGTACGGGGACAGATGTTCGGTTGACATGATCCTGTCCACATTCTCCACGACCACGATAGCATCATCCACAACGATTCCGATGGCCAGTATGAGGCCAAGCAATGTCATCATGTTCAGAGAGAAGCCGAAGACCAGCATCACTCCGAAGGTGCCGATCAGGGAGATCGGCACTGCTATTGCCGGGACGAGCGTGGCCCTGACATTTTGAAGGGAGAGGAACACCACGAGGATGACAAGGATCAAGGCTTCGAACAAGGTTCTGTAAACGTGATGGATGGACTCCGAGATGTAGGTGGTCATGTCGAACGGAATGTCGTAGGACATGCCGTCAGGGAAGCCCTTGCTGATCTCGGCCATCTCCGCCTTGACCTTGTCGGCGACCTCCACGGCGTTAGCTCCGGGAAGCATAAAGACGTTCATCACGGCGGCGTTGCGGGCGTTGATGCCGCTCTCGGTGTTGTACGACTGGGCCTCAAGCGAGATCCGGGCCACATCCCTGAGGCGGATGATTGATCCGTCCTCGCCCGTTCTGACCACAATGTTCTCGAACTGCTCGACCGATGAGAGACGTCCCGGAGCCGTGATCGGGATGGTGACATCCACATCCGTGATCGGCTGCTGCCCGAGCACTCCGGCCGCGGCCTCACGGTTCTGATCCTTCAGAGCGTTCTGCAGATCCTTGACCGTTATCCCGAGGCTGGCCATCTTGTCCGGCTGTACCCAGATCTGCATCGCATAGTAGCGGCTTCCCACGTTCGAGACAACTCCCACGCCAGGAACACGCCTCAATCGGTCCTGAATATTCAAGGTTGTGTAGTTGCTGAGATAGACCTCGTCGAATTTCGGGTCATCCGACATCACGGTGATCGTCATCAGCTTGCTTGAGGACTCCTTCTCCACCGAGATTCCGTTCTGCACGACCTCGGCAGGAAGCCTGGACTCGGCCAGCTTGACCCTGTTCTGAACCTCCACGGCGGCGATATCCGGATCGGTGGAGATGTCGAATGTCAATGTCGCCGAATAGCCTCCGTTGTTGGAGTTGCTTGACTCCATGTAGAGCATCCCCGGCGTTCCGTTGAGCGACTGCTCGATAGGTGTCGCCACGGCCTGCGACACGGTCTGCGAGTTGGCGCCCGGATAGGATGTCGAGACGCGCACGACCGGAGGGACAATCTTCGGGTACTGGTCAACCGGCAGCATAGTCAGTCCTATGAGCCCGACAAGTACGATTATTATGGATATGACAGTCGAGAATACGGGCCTGTCTATAAAGAAATCGGATTTCATAAGTTCGTGTCTATTAACATATTCCTTAAGAGCGAACCGCCTCCACCTTCATTCCGTGGCTCAGCTTGTGCTCCCCTTCCACCACAATGACCTCTCCGGGATTGAGGCCACGCTCCACGACAGTCGTGTTCTCCACTTCCGGTCCTGTCTGGATGAAACGCTTCTCCACGATGCCGTCATGTTTCAACACGAATATGAACGAGCCGCTCTTTTCGATGATGATGGCCTTGGTCGGCACCGCCACAGCGTTCTCCCTCACGTCCAAAAGGACTTTAACGTTGGTGAACTGACCCGGCAGGAGCTCACGGTCAGGGTTAGGCATCTCGGCGCGTACCGAGAACGTCCCTGATTTGGCGTCCACAAGAGGATCGGCGAAATCCACCAGCCCTTTGTACTTATAGACGGATTTGTCAGCCATAGTGATGGTCACATACGGATCCCAGTGCCTGCTGGTGTCCTTCTGGCCGAGGTTCACATTTCTGGCCTTTGATTTCTGGTAGTCAAGATCAGTCATCTTGAACTCCACAAGCACCGTGTCGCTCTTGACCACATTGGCGAGGAGGGACTGCGATCCCGGCCCTACAAGAGTTCCTATGTCCACATGCCTCTCGCTGATGTAACCACTAATAGGAGAGCGCACTGTGGTGTAGCTCAACGCCAGACGGGCTTCCGTCAGATTCGCCTCGCTGACCTGCACGTCAGCCTTGGCGCTCTCATAGGCGGCGACAGCGTTGTCCAGATCAAGCTGGCTGGAGGCCTTCTGCTCGAACAAAGGCCTGATCCTCGCCAGATCCCTCTCTGCCTTAAGGGCCATCGCCTTGTTTTTAGTCACCAGTGCCTCTGCCCTGTCCACCTGAGCTTTGTACTGTTTCGGATCAATGATGAAAAGTATCTGGTCTTTCTTAACGTATGTTCCTTCCTCAAACATCATCTTCTCAAGATAACCTTCGACCCTCGCCCTCACCTCCACGAACTGCTGGGCGCGGATCCTTCCCGGAAACTCCCCGTAGATCTCCACATTCCTTGTCCTGACCGTGTCAACGCTGACAACAGGAAGATCCTCCAAATGATGCTTTGGCCGGAGAACAATGATGACAATAGCCGTGGCGACAACAGCCACAGCGACCGCGCCAATAATGGCTCTTTTGTTAAGCTTGCTCATAGCGATTTTTTTTTGCGAACCAGGCTGCCCTGATCCCGTGTATTGAGGCATCGCCGCATCAAAGACCGTTCCAAATTAAATAAAGGCCCGCAGTGTGTTCTTTTCCAGAATTGTACACAACCTCTTTTTATGATTGGATTTCAATCGACAATCACGGCGGGCACCCTCTTTCTTACAAAACACCTTCAGCCGATGTGCCACTGAAGCCCACTCCAGCAGCACATCGGCTGAAAAACTATTGCTCTAAGCTTAGACTTTTTCAGCCGTGGCGTGCCCTCACCCACTTCTGTGGCACAGTAACGTGAATGCGTTTTGTAATCGGGAAAGGTTTACGGCTCCGACGGGACGGAGTTTTAGCGGCAATATTCGCAGTCCTTTTAGAGATGGTCTGGTCTACAAACGTTCGTGGCACCCAAAGTGCTGATTATCAAGGAGGAAAACGGATTACATGGTACTTCAAACGGCACCAGATGATCGGTCTTATTCCTCATTTTCAACTGGTTAAGTGCCACACGCAATCCTCATCATCAGAACTGGAAGTAGATGAACGACTGTAGGTCGGCGGTGATGAACTGGCAGATGATGAAGACGGCGAGGACGCAGACGAGGGCCATCAGCGGGAGGGGCATCGAGGCGAACCAGATGCGGTAGCGGCGCTTGAAGTTCTCGGGGAGCCAATGGATGACCATTCCGAAGACGAAGACGAGGATCACACCTATGTGCTGCTGAGCCATTTGCGGGATCAGGGACAAGTCCCAGTCACCGCCGATGCGCTCGACCATATTCTTTGCTGTGCTCCACGCTTTCTCGTTCGCCTCGGCAGGGTTCAGGTTGGAGCCGCTTCGGAAGAAAAGGCGGGTGAAGGTGATGAATATGAACGTCATGGCGACCGCCCAACCTGTCTCAAGCCACGAGAAAGCGGCCTTGAAGCGACAAAGATGATAGAGCATCCGCACGGCCGCGCCTATGAATATGATGAGCGTCCAGACGAAGAACAGGTTGAACACCGGTGCGGGTACGGTGGTCTTAAGAATATAAAAGGCCAGGCATACGAGACCTATGACGAGCGTCCTGACATAGACATTGCAGCTTTTCCAGAACCTGTAGATCAGCATTCCGAGACCGTTCAGACCGCCCCAGATCATAAAGTTCCAGCTGGCTCCGTGCCACAGGCCGCCAAGGAGCATCGTGTCCATCCTGTTGATGTCCGAGATGAGTTCCTTGCGGTATTTCTGGCAGAAAGTGATCAGAAGTGCCAGCACTGCCGCAATGACCAGAACCACTCCGAAAACCCACCAGTTCTTGGCCAAAGCCGAGGCCAGGAAGGCGATGCCGAGGATGATGGCGTACGAGCCGAAAGTGCCGTTGCGGTTGCCTCCAAGCGGGATGTAAAGATAGTCCTGAAGCCATTTGGAAAGGGAAATATGCCACCGCTTCCAGAACTCTCCGGCGTTGCGGGCCTTGTACGGAGAATTGAAGTTCTTCGGCAGATAGAAACCCATCAGCATAGCGACACCGGTGGCGATGTCAGTGTACCCAGAGAAGTCGGCATAGACCTGAAGCGAGTAGCCGAAGAGAGCCGTAAGGTTCTCGAAACCGGTGTAAAGCAAAGGGTTCTCGAAAACCCTGTCGCAGAAATTCACAGCCAGATAGTCACTGAGGATCAACTTCTTGGCAAGTCCGTTCAGAATCCAGAAAATCGCGATACCGAACTGTCTGCGGCCAAGGAAGAACGGCTTGTGAAGCTGAGGGAAGAACTCTTTGGCGCGCACGATCGGGCCGGCGACGAGCTGAGGGAAGAAGCTGAGATAGAATCCGAAATCCCAGAAATTGCGGATCGGCGCGACCGTCCTGCGGGAGACATCCACCACATAGCTGATCGCCTGGAAGATGAAGAACGAGATGCCTACCGGCAGGAAGATGGAGTCGATGCTGAACGCCTGCGAGCCGGCAAGCTGGTTTCCTACGACCGCAAACCAGTCTTTCACAACGAATTCCGTTCCGAACAGGTTGTTGACGACATCGGTAAGGAAGTAGGCGTACTTGTAGTAGCTGAGGAGTGACAAATCGACCACAACACTCAGGACCACAATGGCTTTACGGCCGAAATTCCCTTTCACTCCGGACAGGACAAAACCTGCCAGATAGTTATAGACAATCACAAAGCCGAACAGAATCAGGAACAGTCCGCTCGTCTTGTAGTAGAAGAAAAGGCTGACGAAGAACAAGAAGGCGTTGCGCAGCAGCACCTTGTTCCTGAACACGCAAAGGAAAGCCAGCACTATGGCGAAGAAAGCCCAGAAATAGAACTGGGTGAACAACAGCGGATGAGCCTGGTCGAAAGAGAACAGGTTTTTGAAAAAATCAACGGCTACGTCCAGAAATCCCATCACTTAGCTTTCTTTAAATGTTCCATATACTCGTCCATCAACGCGTTGAAAAGCAGGTCTCCAACCAGTTCATAGCCCGCTTCCGTGAAATGGATCTTGTCCCGTTTGGCGAGACCGGCCTCCTCCCATTTCCGCATAGACCCGAGTCCGCCCATGATGTCGAACAGGTTCCAGACACCGGCGCCACATTCTTTCCCAAGCCTAAGGAATGCCTGCTCCGCAAGCTGACCGTTGGCGTTCACGACATAGCCCTTGCGGCGTATCCTCCTGAAACTGTCGTTGTTGGAGACAAAGAGCAGGGCGCAGTCCGGATTGACCGAACGAACCAGCGAGACAAGCGCCTTATAGCGCCCGACAAACTCATCCACGGAAAAATTAGCGGCGGTCGCGTCATTGATCCCGACAGCGAAAATCACAAGGTCAGGGTTGACCAGACTCAAATCATTCAGCAGATCAGGGCATTTCGCATACGACCCGAGCGATGCGCCGTTCACCCCGATCCCCGTCACGGTAAACCCGGGGAAAGGATTGTCCAGGAATATTCCAGTCAAAGTGAACTCACCTTTCCCCTTGGTCGCCACCCGCACCGAGTCTGCCAGAGCCGGCAGGGCGAAAGACCAGGTGGAATCCTCGACGTGACAGCCGGAAAGAGTGTCCCCCTTGGCAAGCACCACCACCGGAACCCGCTCACCTTCTGATGAATATCCAAGAACCCTCACATCGTTGAACCGAAAGGTTGGATCCTGAGGTTCCGGATCTCTGGCCACCGTGGTGATCATCACGGAGGCTTTGTCGTCCGATGCGCTCAAGGCTATTCCTGTAAGTCCAAGCCTATGGTCCGGATCCCTCTGGACATTCTTTGTCACCTTCCATGAACCTTCGTAACTTGTCGTGAAACTGCTTGGATTGTTCGTGTGTGCGGCAGAAAAAGGAAAAACCAGTCCCCTGCCACCGTCCAAAGCCGGTCTTAAAGACAGAAAGTCGTTCCTGAGCCGTCTGGTCAGCGTGCCAGCCTGCACGTGAGAGCCGCCTATGTGCATGATTCTCAAGTTGCCGCATCCCATGAAAAGCACGGAATCCATCTTGAGGAAAAGACGCTCAAAAGCCGAGCTGTCCCCATGGAACTCAATCTTATTCTTCTCGAAACGAGCGAAATCATATTCAGGAACCGCTTTCCGAAGCGACTGCCCCCAAAGGGTCGCCGGAAGCAGCATCAAAAGCAATGAATATGTCAGGATTCGTCTCATAACTCAGTCTTTGTCAAGGTGTCAGGCACGGCGGGACGAGGATTGAGACTGTCCCGCAGGTCGCGCAGATACATTCCTACAGCCTCGTCTGAAAGTTCCTGGCGGAGCTTGTAGAAGTCGTGGTAAAGAATGAAGGACTTGGCGAGCGCGTTTCCGATCTCAAGCGCTCCCTTGTGTGTGAAATGAATATGATCGGGGCCGGCCAGAGCGGGATTGTGGCTCACCCATTTCCTCATCGAGCCCGGGCCTCCCATCACGTTGAACGTGTCCCAGTAGGCCACGCCGTTCTTCAGACAGTTAACCTTCAAGGAATCATTAAGTTGCGGCAGGAGCGGCCAAGTTATCAGATTCCCGTCCACGCTCTTGCACATATCCGCCGAGCCGATGAACATCAGCCGGGCCTGCGGAGCGACCTCCTTGAAGTAGTCGAACTGCATCACGATCTTCTTCACGTAAGAGGAAATGGCTTTCTTCGAGGCCATTCCAGGCATCGCGTTTCCGCCGAACTGTAAGATTATCAGGCGAGTGTCCATCTTCGCGAAACTCTCTTTCATCACCTGACGGTTGATGGACGAGAATATGAATCCGGCGCATCCACGCAAGGCAACATTGTCAACGGTCACGCCTCCTTTTCCGTCCAACATGATTCCGTAGATCTCAGCGTTGCCGGAAAAGCTGATCGTGCCTTTCTCCACATCGCAAGGTAATTCCCAAGTGACCATCGAGACTTCAGCCTTGGCCGAATCTATGACGGTTTTCCTTACCGGCAACGTGTCGCATTTCAGGGCCATCTCAAAGCCTGCGGAATTCTGCCCCAGAAGCACGGAAACCTTTGAGATCGACTTGACCAACTCTTGGGAATACCTGTTCTTGGTTCTTGTGAAAGTGAACGTTCCGTTGCCGGTAACGTCAGTGAACTGTGTCAGAGGCCCGTAGCGTTTATGCGAAGCTTTCTTTGTCAGCGAATCCCCCACCATAGCGTAGCGGGTCAGGCTTCCGGAAGCGTTCTGCGAGAGCGACACGGTCGGAATCCGTTGGATCATCGGCACCATTCCCGGCCCGGATCCCCCGAAGCGTTCCTGAAGATCCTGTCTCAGCACAGCCGAGATCCTGTCCATTTCCAATTGGGAATCACCGTAGTGCAGAATCCTTACCGTGCGGCCCGAATCAGCCGCCGCGGCCATCTCCACGAACAGCGAGTCAAAGAACGTGTAGTCATCATCCGGCAGACATATCCGGTTGGGATTCGAGGTGATGTAGTCATAGTAGTAGCGAAGGGTATCTGTCGAGCCTTCGACCATCTCGTAGCTTTTCTGCACGGCAAGAAGCACGGAATCCACATTCACGTCCACCGTGCTGTCCTGAAGGTCGGCAAGGTACGCCTGATAGGACGGAAACCTCAACTTCAAGTCTCCCACCTGAACGCCTTTGGACGGATAGACGAACCAGACCGCGAAAAGGATCAGGAAAACGGAAAGAAAAAACAAAAGTACTTTATATTGCTTCATGATGACTACTTGTAAATGACCAGTTTACGTCCTTCTCGGATCATATCGCTCACTAGGTTGTTCCATCTCTTCAGGTCAGAGACCTTTACCCGGTATCTTGCAGCGATTCCATCCAGCGTGTCGCCCCGACGGATAGTGTAGGTAATCCTGTCGGTGTTCGCCGCCTGCCTCTTCCGCAGCGAGTCCAGACGGGCCTTCCTGAGCGCGGCCTGCTCCTGCAGGAACGCCAGCCTCTCCGCCTTCCTCTTGGCCGCCAGCGAACCTATCCTCTCAAACGCCGCAGGAATGTTTTCTGAATATTCCTCCCCAGCCTTTTGTAAACTCTTAAGGATCGGGGCTTTGGCAAACGAAGTGGAATCCATCGCGGCCAGCGCCGTCGGACTTGTGGCATAAGCCACTATCGACATATTCCAGTCGCCATATTCATTGAAAAGCTCCTGCAGGCGGTCGAGTGCTATCACGGTGGAAAGATAATCATCGAAGCGAACATCCGTAGAGTCCAGATCACAAGAGCTTCTACTTATCAAATTGCTTGCTACGCCTCGACCCTGTTCCGTCCTCACCACCTCTCTGTCATTCGTCATCAGCACCTCTGCCACATCCCCGGTTCCTTTATCCGATTCGGTTGCGGCTTTCCGACAAAGTGCTTCCCCCCTGATAGCGTCCAGCGCCGTGAGCGACCATATTCCTTCCCTCCCATCGTCCGCCCGCTGGTCCGCAAGCGCCAAAGGCAGGAAAAGAATCCGCTCCGGCATATTCCTGCGCTCCAGTTCCGTCCGCAGCGAATCGATAAACTCCGAAGTGGTACACCACCCCCGCAGCCCGCTCCCCGCAAGCAGCGCCAGACTTATGAATATGCCCCTGAAGATTCCCTTCATCTTATCGTCTTTACACTTTTTGACAAATTTCTCTGAGATCTCCCTCAAAACCAACCCCTATCAAACAAAAGTTCAAAGATACGAATTTTTCGGACGCAAATTCCCACGTACTACGCACTAGACTTTAAAATATCTTCTTTGCATGGGACACCTTTATTTGCGCACGAGACACGTTTTTTTCTATCTTTGCGGGACTCCGGTTGGAGAATCACATGATGACATTGAATATTTCTAAAAAAGAAGATAGATGAACGAAAGCAAAAGGATCGTATTCCTGGATTATGTGCGGGTGTTCGCATGCTTCCTCGGTTACCTCGTGATGGCGCATTACATCCGTGTACACCTTGACTGGAGCACACGTA
>ULTB01000081.1_pt1 | contig 40503 bp, 49 predicted proteins | sample 1957251 | NCBI WGS metagenome assembly ULTB01 (sample SAMEA4835724, study PRJEB28245) | human gut metagenome | biome: gut microbiome; material: fecal sample | place: Denmark | collected 2008
ATTTTATTAATTTTGTTCATTATACAATTTAAAATTAGAAAAATTTATTATTAATCAAAAATATAAATAATATCACGAGATGATTTTTATGATAAAAAGAGAATTATATTTATCAAAAATACGTAAATTCATTGATAAAGAAGAAATTAAAGCTATAACTGGAGTTAGAAGATGTGGTAAAACTTGTTTACTTAAACAAATTATTGATGAACTTGAAAAACGTGGGGTAAATAATGAAAACATTCTATATGTATCATTAGAATCATCTAAATACGACAACATTAAAGATTATGTGGATCTAAATGAATATATATTTAAACAAACTGAAAATCTCAAAGGAAAAATATATTTACTTTTTGATGAAATCCAATTAGTTTCCAATTGGGAAAAAAGTATTAATGCATATAGAATTGATTTAAATTGTGATATTTACATTACAGGTTCAAATTCCAAATTATTATCTGGAGAATTAGCTACTTTAATTTCTGGCAGATATATCAAAATAGACCTATATCCATTTTCATTTAATGAAATATTGGAATATTACAAAGTAACTAATGGAAATTTAACAAAAGATAATGAAAAATCAATATTTAATAAATATCTTAAATATGGGGGCCTTCCAAGAGTTCTTGATTTTGATGATGATGAAAAAATAGATTATTTAACAGATATCTATAGTACTATTGTTCTTAAAGATATAATTTATAGAAATAATATGCGAAATATTGGTTTTTTAGAAAGGCTAATAAAATTTTTAATAACAAACACAGGTCAGATATTTTCTGTTAACTCTATTAAAAAGTATTTGAAGCATGAAAATATAAATGTATCAACAAATACCATCAGTACATACTTAAAACATATTACTGAAGCTTATATTTTATTAAAAGCACAAAGAGAAGAAATAAAAACAAAAAAACTTCTTAGTGTTAATGAAAAATATTATTGTATTGATCCGGGATTTTATCAATTACAGGCTGGAGTTAATAAGTCAAGAGGGCAAATATTGGAAAATGTAGTATTTTTAGAGTTAATCAGAAGAAAATATCGGGTTACTGTTGGAAATATTGGAAAACAAGAAATTGATTTTATATGTAGAAAACATGATAAAACTATTTATATTCAAGTATCAGAGTCAATTTTAGATGAAAATACACGTGAAAGAGAATTTAATCCTTTAGAGAAAATATCTGACAATTATCCCAAATATGTATTAACATTAGATGACTGGGACTACTCTAAAAATGGAATAACTCATTTAAATGTAATTGATTTTTTAAAAAATGAAAATATATGAAAATTGAATCTTTTGTATTAATAATGTATTAAAAACAAACTTGAATCTGTTGAAAATGGAACAACTATATATTATAATCAAAATACCGGAACCTATACAATATTTATAGGCAATGATGAAACTCATGATAATATTTTAATTACAACACATGATAAAGATTTATTACTGGCTATTGTAAATAGTGTTAGCTATTCTAATGCGAATAAAAGCAATGATATTTCCAATAGTGATTTAAGCACACAACATACTGTAAACATAAAAAAAGACACTTCTTCAAATGATACTTCATTTGACGATGAATCCTCCAATCATGATTTTGATGATGATTACTATAATGATTGCAGTTCAGGAAGTTTTAGTTCTTCTGGATTTGATTCAGGTTCTTCTGATTATGGTTCATCATATGAAAGCTCTTCAGAACATGCAGAAATTATTAATATAGATTAGCAACAATTTAAAAATAAGTTTTTAAGGTAATGGAATTTATCGCTCAGCTTTTTCCCATTACCTATTTTTTTAAGGACCATATTGTATGAATTCATCATCTATAACCATTCCGCATTTTCTGCATATTAATTCACACCTGCAATCGTCCATTACAAAATCTGTTGATCCGCAACCTGGACAGTGCTTTACACTTTTAGTACTGTTTGTTTTATATTTTAATCCGTTACATTCATAATTAGTCATTTTTATTCCTCCTAATTAAATTAACATATTGCCTGTTTATTATTTTGAATGTTTTTTACAAATCCATTATTCACTGCTGGTTCTTCAATTTTTTTAAAGAAGCTGGCATGCACCATATCATTTTTATAGATTAATATCTGTCCGTTACCGTAGCTGTTTGAAATTTTATAATATTTTCCTAAACCTATAGCTTCTTTTTTAATAAATGAGTCCTCATTTATACTGGCCAATATATTTTCAAGCTCATTATCGGATATATTTATTTTTTCACTGCTGGAACTGTCAATAATGTAGCTTCTAAGTAGCATTTCATCATACTTTTCATATAATGAATGATTGTTAAATATTTCAATTCCTACTTTGTTTTCTACAATGCATATTACTCCTATCTGATTATTTTCCATTTTGAAGTGCTTTAAATAGCTGTCAATATCATATTTGTTTTTTTCATAGCTGTCTCTAAGTGCTTTTGTTTTGGAGGAGGTGTTTTTATCCGTTTCCAAATCATCAATGGAATTCCAGACAACTTCCTGAAGGGGATTGTTCTTATTGTATGCTTTTTTTCTTCTGGTATTTGAGTTAGCTATGTAATCTGAATACTGAAACTCTGATTTATATTCATTTCTTCCTTTTTCAGAACAGTTTACAGGTATTTCCATTTCACTTTTAGGAGGTATTATCATTGTTTGAGCAACAATTCTGTTCTGGAGAGATCCTGCAATTTCTTCACCGTCAAGTAAAATTAATGGAGATACTGAGTTATTTTTTAATTTTACCTTTTCCACATTTGTGCTGTCACATTCCCCAATCGTTACAAGCCCCATTTTCAGCCCTTTTTTAAATCTAAAACATCAAAGGGAGTATCAGTATCACTTAAAATAGGAACTACTGTTATGTTTTCGTAATTCTGCCTTTTGGCCAAACTCAAATGTTTTAAATTCATTTTTAATCACCTATATAAAGTTCAAATCATTTTCGGGATCTTTTTTTAATTCATCTATTTCATCAGGAGTTAATATTTTAGCTATTCCAATATCTCTGTTGTAGAATTTGATTTGTGCATAATCTTCATCTAAAATTTTATCATAAATTCTGCCGGCACTCATTGTTCCTCTGATTACAGTATTTGTACTGTTTGATACATATGCTACCTGTCCGGCGTGTCTCATTTCAACTTTAATGGCTTCATCATCATAGTTGTTGTCCTTTTCCTTTATTAATTTAAGAATTCCGTCTTTTTTAAAAGGCTTCACTCCAAAAAAGTGCCTCATACTTACTAAAGTGATATACATATCTTCTTTCATTTTATCTCTTCCTTGTGTATGTTAGCGTTCTGTTTTTAATATCCTGGAAATTTTCCTTTCTTATTAATTCACCATTTTTAAAGACCGTCTGCAGATAGTCTTTTCTTTCATCAGATATTGGAACAGTTTTAAAGTGGCTGTTTTCCTTTACTAATTTTAATCTTCCGGTTTTTGATTTTTTGCTGCTGTCCAATGGATTTTTAAAGATGTCATACCATGTTCCGTTTCTTAACTGTGCTGAACATTTAAATGCATTTCTCTGAGTGTCTCTGTTTACTGAAGAATGGAGTCCTCCGCCCATTCCAAATATGATGTTTTGTGCTGCCCAGCCATTTGATTTCATTCCAAATAAAATATCTCTTATTTTATGATAGTTTAAACCGTCTCCCCACAGCAGTCCGATGTTTTTTGCAAAGATTTTATAGCCTTCTGTGGTTTTTACAGTTCCAAAACCTTCTCCAAGAATATTTAAACAATCGAGTGTTGTTGAAACTGGTTCTCCACTGTCGGGTCTAAATACTACTTTATTTCCATCAGTTTTTTCTAAAAATTCATTAATTTTATCATTTAATTTACTGCCTTTTGTACTGGCTTGTTTTAAGAATTCTCTGTAGTTATAACTGTCAATTACCATAGATAATATTCCGTCTTTTGCATTATCAATTACATTAATTGCCTGTTTGATTTCACCTTCTTCTCCCAATGAAGTCATTACACTGTGTTCAGTTGCCTGTACTGACAGGCCGTATATATTATTGTCATTATAGTAGTTTTCAGGTATTGTTAATGCAGCAAGTGTATCAGTTCCTTTAAAGCTTAGGAGATGTGCACTTCCGCACAGTTCTGCAGATTCTGTTGAGGTAGCTCCCCTATATCCAAAATCATGTAACATAAAGTCCAGGTTTTCTTTGCCTGATCCTGTTACATCTAAATAAAAGTTACAGAGTTTTCTTACCTCTGCTGACAGTGTAGCTACTGTTGACGGATACCATACCTGCAATAATAATGATTCCAGGTAATTCGGTAACCAGTAGCACTGTTTATCTGTGTTTTCAACAGTCATTAAAACATTTCCCACTTCTACAGGTGTTCCCTCTTCTACTGCTTTTATTTCTATTGGTAATTTTCCGTCAAGTTCATCAGCTATATGCATCCAGCCGTCATAGTTGAATATATCTTCACCAATGTGTGTCTTAATCAGACTGTTTGCCTGGTTTACTTTTTCCGGAGTTACAACTTTTCCTTCCAAATACTTTTTTATTATGTACTGGAGGCCGTAAAATATTGTTTTGTTAAATTCTGATCCTACCCTGCTTTCCAAGTATGAATATAGTTTTTCAGTATTTTTTGGGTAAAATGCATGATGGGTAACTTTGTAACTGTCTGTCAGTAAACAGATATTGTTTTCAATCATTTTTAGTACCTCTTTTATAATATAATGTGTATATATTGTGAGTTTATACTATATAAATGTGTTTAATTAGTATTTAAAAAAAGTAAAAATGATGGTTTTTTTGATACGTGTTTGTCCCTTTTTAAGTAGGAGATATTATGCGGGGTGTGATGTTTAATTTCCAGTGTTTTTATCGTGTAAAAGGTGATATTTTTAATTTGAGAGCCAATACAATATATTTACAGTTTTAGGTTTCTTAATCTGTTATTATAAAAGAAATTAGCATGTATCAACTCATTTTCATAGATTAATGAGGTTCCTGATCCGTTATTTGTTTTGATGAAATAAGACTGACCTAAACCAACAGTATTTCTTTTATTAAAATATTTTTCATTTATATTGTCTAAAACAGCCTCAAAGTCAAAGTCATCTTTTATAAGTGAATTATTTCCAACATCATCAATAATATAACTTTTAAGAATCATATCACTGTACTGTTCATATAAACTATGATTAGCAAATACATCCAAACCTACTTTATTTTCTAACCTTGCTATTACACCAACCTGATTTTCATAAATCCCGAAGTGTTTCAAATAATCATCATTTGTTTTTTCTATTTTTTCATAATTATCCCTTAAAGCAGAGGTTTTGGAAAAACTGTTTCTTTTTACTTGAAGGTCTTCAATAGAATCCCATACTGCACCTTGTGAAGCTCTTATTGAATTGTCCATATTATATTCTGCTTTTCTGCATCGAGTTTCTGAATTTGCCATATAATTTGAATGTTTAAATTCAGATTTGTAATTCCACCTTCCCTGTTCAGAGCAATTAACTGGAATTGGTATGCTGGTATTCGGAGGAATTAACATACTTTGTCCAATAATTCTGTTCTGTTTTGCTCCAGCTACTTCTTCCCCATCTACTAAAAGTAATGGAGAGGTAGCATTATTTTTAACCATAATTGTTCCAACTGTACTTTGTTCACACTCAGATACTTCAACAAGACCCATTTTAAATCCTGTTGTTAAATCTAAAATATCTAATTTCAAAGGTGAATCATTTAAAATAGGAACTATAGTTATATTTCCACATTCTTGTTTTTTACCTAATAGCAATGTCATTTAAATCAATTTTTTAATATTTTTATAACAACTTATGTTATTACATAGTTATATTGTATTATTCTAGTATATAAATGTATCTAAAAAGTAACTAATTAGTTATAAATATGTATATTAATTTGATTCTTTTATATAGTTGGTAAAAAATTTAACCAACAGTATATAAAGGGTCGGTCAAAAAAATAATCAACTATATATAAAAGGTCGGTCAAAAAAATAACCAACTACTTGAAAAAGCTGATAAAAATGGAAATTGAAACACAATCATATATTACAAATTTACTTAAGACAAATCCTAAAATAGTTGAAAATAATTTAAACTATAATGATAAAAAATTTAACAAAAAAAAAGAATATTACCAACTTAAAGAACATATTGACACATTTTTAGAAAAAGAAAGTGATGACCGATTTTTTATAATGCCCGGATTAAGAGGTGTTGGGAAAACAACAATCATATACCAATTATTCAGTTATCTGCTTAATGAAAAACAAATTCCAAAAAACAGAATATTATATCTTAATTTAGAAAACCTAAAAGATGTTCCTAACTTTAATATTAAAGAATACATTGATGTTTTCCTAAAAGATGTAAATGAAGCATATCCAACTGTAAAAAATCAGGTATTCATATTTGTAGATGAATCACAATATTCAAAAAATTGGGCATCTTTAGGTAAAATAATATTTGATGAAGATAAAAATGTTTTTATGATTTTTACAGGATCAGATGCATTGAATTTAGAGTATAACAATGATTCAGCTAGAAGATCTCTTAAAAAAGAAATTTATCCATTAAATTTTGCAGAATATCTTTATTTAAAATATGATATTAATTATCCGGACATGTTAAGTGAAACTTTTAGAGACATGATTTTCACAGGAAAAGTCAAAGAATCTCAAAAAATCGAAAATAGGATGTATAATCAAAATCTAATAAATTTAAACCAGAATTACTTAAAAGAATGGGAATATTATATTCAATATGGATGTTTTCCATTTACTTTAAATAGAACAGAAGAATCAATTGTGCAATTGACTTTGGATATGAAAGACAGAATAATTGAAAAAGACCTTGATATAATAACTTCTTTTACAACTCCAATACGTTTAGCTACATACAAATTAATAAATATTATAGCAATGTCAAAACCTTCAGAGTTATCATCCAATAAACTATCCAATATATTAAATATTTCAAAAACTTCCATACAATCAATATTTCAGGCATTGGAAAAAACACATTTATTATTTCATGTTGAACCTTATGGATCTTGTGTTAAAAGACAGCGAAAATCCTGGGAATATTACTTCTTAACTAGTCAAATAAAAGCAAGTATCTATATAAAAAATGGATTAGCTACACAAAATCCAAAAGAATACATTGCAAACCTTTCTGAAAATCTTGTTGCAGCTAGTTTATTTAAACTGCAGCAAAACAGAGATTTTGGAATATTTTATGACCCTGAAAAAGGTGGAGTAGATTTTCTGTTAAATACTATAATGGGAGATATAATTCCTATAGAAGTTGGAATTGGTGCTAAAAATACAAAACAAGTTAAAAAAGCTATTTCAAGATACAACTCAGATTATGGAATTATAGTTTCAAATAGAAGCAGCAGAATTCAAAAAGAAGATAATATAATAAGTATTCCCATTTCTACATTTTCATTTATGTAGTTTCATATGTAAGAAAAGGTTCTTAATGGAATATAAATAATATTATTTTCCTTTTTTATGCTAAATGTTCTATTAGATATTAAAATACCATAATCAGAATTATAATTATTAATTGCTTTTGTTAATTGACTTTTAGTTTTTTTACCTACACCCACTTCAATTGGAATTATTTTATCAATATTTCTTACTAAAAAATCAACACCTGACTTTTTAGGATCATAAAATAAACCTATAAAATTATGACGTAACAATTTTAGTTTATATAATGATGATGCAACTAAAGTTTCAGCTAATGTGGCTAAACATTTTTTATTATTTAAATTATATCTTCCAATTTCAAAATTAATTGATGCTTTAATGGATGGAGCTAAAAAGAAATACTCCCATGGTTTTTTAATAATTTTACTTCCAGTACTATAAGCAGTTATGGGAAATAATAATTGTGTTTTTTCTAAAACATTTAAGATATTATTAATTGTATTTGGAGAAACACCTAACATTTGAGCTAATTTAACATTTGAAGTTCCACCAGGTTTTTGCATAGCAATATATGTAACAATTCGTGATATAGTATCATTAGTAGAAGTATTAAATGTTTTTAAAGAAGAAATATCTTTTTCAATTATTCTATTTATATTATTTATAGTTTTTTCATGAATTTGAAAATCTTGCATTTTTAAAGAAAATGGGAATGAATGTTGTGTTAAAAACTTTTTGAATTCAATATCTGGATCATTATCTAAGTTAATCATACTTTCTTGGATTTTTCTTTCATTAGTTATAGCTAAATCAACATTTCCATTTAGTATTAAATCTTGCAATGCAAAAGACATCTCCTTTGGAAAATGTATGTTCTGTTTTAAAAAAAGATATTCTGGAAATGTACATGGAAATATTGGTTCTTTTTCCATTCTTCTAATTGCATCAGCATGAATTTGTAATTCAATAGCAGATGAACCAGTAAAAATCATAAAAATATTATTGTTATTATCATATACTATTTTACCAGTTAATGTCCAATTTTTATCAAAATGAACTTCATCAATTAATAAGAATATTGGTTTATTTAATTCCACCATTGTTGTTTGATGTATGTTTTCAATAAAATTAGTTATTACATCCAATATATTAACATCATAAAAACTTTTCAACTCACTTACATCAAAATAAAGAATATCTGAATTAGGAACATCATTTTTAATTAAATATTCATACAATTGCAATAAAATTGTTGTTTTACCTACTCCTCTAAGACCAGGCATTACAATAAATCTATTTTGATTATTGCCATTTAAAAAGTTGTCAATGTATTCTTTTATTCTGAAATAATCAGTACGATGATTTAATTTTTTATTATTTGATGATAATTTAGAAGATATAATTTTAGGCATTAATCTTTGTTTAGCTAAAATATATTGCATTAATTCTTCTTCTAATTTCATAGTTTTACCTCCCAATTTTTATAGTCCATTATATTTTCATACTATTTTTTATATAACTATTTATATACTCTTATACTATTTATAGTATAAGCCTTTATATACTCTTATACTATTTTTCGTATAATATACAAAAATGAAAAAAATAAAATAGCTATTTTTGAGCTATTTTATATTTAATCAACTGTTTCAATCCATTTGCATCACAATTTTCAGGTTCTAATTCCAATGCATAATTACAATATTTTAAAGCTTCTTCATATTTATTTAATATTAACAATGATGCTGATTTAAAAAATAAAACATTAAAATTATCAGTTACTTTCAGGATTTTATCATAGCACTCAATAGCTTCATTGTAAATTTTTAGTTTGTATAATGTGGTGGCTTTTGCATATATTATTACTAAATCATTCGGTTCTAATTCTAAGAGTTTGTCACAGGTTTTCAATGCTTCTGTATATTTGGTGAGCTCAAACTGGGCTGAGAATTTAATAGCTAATGCGTTAAAATTGTTTTTGTCTTTTTTTAATATTTTATTGCATTCGGTTATTGTTTCATCGTATTTTCCGCATTCATACAACTCTGCAAGTTTAAGGTTAACATTTAATTTTTCTTCATACATGTTTATCAGACTGCTGTTGTCAAATGATTTTAAATAATGTATACAAATTGTTTTCCCGATTATGGCCAGATTGTTGGTAGGATTTATATTTAACACACATTCAAAACAGTCAAGGGCTTTATAATAATCCTTTTTGTTTAATAATTTATTTGCTTCAATTAATGCAGATATTATTACATCCATATCCATCACACCTATTTAATTATTAAACAAAGAAATATTAAATCTTATTGTTGGATTTAAAGACAATTTTTCAGTTTCGAGTCAATATTTCACCATTATTACAATTAAGTGCTCTATACAATGCCTTTGGAGCTTCAGTAAGATCACCTAACAGATAAACTGCATTCATCATCAGAATTGCAGCTTCCTCATTATCCTTGTCAGCATCCAAAACATCATAGCAAAGATTTAAACATTCTCTATACTCCATGGAATAAAATCTGTTGATTGCTTTTTTAAGGGAACCTTCAGCTTTATCATTGGCTATTTCCAAATCAAAAATTAAATCCTGAACTTCCTTTGCTTCAATTAACCTGTCCAATTCAATTAAAGCACAAAATTTATTTTTCCACAGAGGTATATTTGTTTTATCAATTTCCAGTCCTTCATCAGCACACACCAGCACTTCCTCATATTTTTTCAGTTCCATCAGACATTCGGATTTTGATATTAAAGTTATAATATTTGTTTTGTCTTTTTTTAAAGATTTATTTAATGTTTCAAGAGCTTTAGGGAATTTTTCAAGTTTCATAAACATGCAGGCCTTGGCATTTATTGTAACGCTGTCTGCATCATCACTGATTTTATCCAAATATTCAATGGATTCATCTCTTCTGTCAAGATTGTATAAAAATGTAGCTATTGCAATAAGAACAGTACTGTCATCAGGATTATATTTCAAGTCATTAAAGCACAGTTCCAATTCCCTTTCATAAATCTCATCCGGAATGACTTCATCAGTTTGATCCTTTGGCATATAGACTGCAAATTTATTGACTGCATTTAAATTTGAAATTATGTTATTTACTTCTTCTGCTTCGTTTTTACGGTTTAATTTTTTAAGGGCTGCCTTTTTATTTGTTAGAACATCCAGATTGTTGCCGAAAACTTCCAGATATTCATCAGCTGTTTTAACCACAGCTTTAAACTTTCCTAAAAAAAATAAACAGTCAACCTTTAAATCCAGAACGTTTCTGTTATAATCAGAGTCAAGAATTTCATTAAACAGCTCTAAAGCTTCATTATAATAGTTCAAATCCATATAAACAATGGCGGTTATTTCTTTTAATTCCATATTCTCATTATCTGGGGCATTTTTTAATAATTCAAGTGATTTTTCTTTTTCATCAATAAAATAAAACATTGATGCAACAATGATTCTCAGCCTTTCATCATCAGGAGATTTTTTTAAAAGACTGCACCATCCAGGAATCTGCTTTTTTAACTCTTCGGTGTCAATATCTCCTTTTTCGACTTTCTTTATTTGAAATTCCATATTTCTAACCTCAGATATTGCAATTCAAACCTAATCTTAAAAGCTTTTCTTTAACTTTCAAAGCTTCTTTTGTGTTGTTAAGTTCTACCAATGAACAGAATTTATTTATTAAAATGGACTGGTGGTTTTTATCAATTTTCAAAGCCACATCTGCAGTATCTACAACTTCCTTAAATCGTTTTAACTTAAAAAGGCATTCTGTTTTATAGTAAAGGGCACTGACATTTCCGCAGTCTAACTTTAAAACTTCATTTAACAAATCAAGAGCCCGCTTATAGTTTGACATTCCCATTAAAATAACGGCTTTCAGCTCTATAATGGAAGCATTTCTAATGTTTTTGATTTGATTTAAGCACTCAAGGGATTCATTCAGTTTACCTATTTTGTATAATAATACGGATTTTCCTACAATTGTAGCTTCATCATCAGGATTTTCCTTCAGATCTTCATCAAATTTCAAAATTGCATTTTCAATATCTTCTTTCTTTTCCAAATTTTTACCATTAATTCTAATATTCAGATAAGAGTTCATATCTAAAACACCTCTACTTTAATCTTGGTAATAAGAAATATAAAAGCTTATTGTAAGATTTAAAGACAATTTAACAAGTAAAAAACAATTTAACAAGGTATAATCAATATTTATCTTATGTTAAATAAAAATATTTATTTTGCTTTTAAATATTGATTTAAGGATTAAAATTTGTTCTTTTTTACAACAAAGCATTTAAATACCATACAGTTTCTAACAATAGCTATGAAAATTAACTGAAGTGATAATATGTCGAATCATGAAGAAGACAAATTATTTAAGTATGCTACAAAAGAAGACGGATTCAGTTTTATAAATTTGATTGAAGAAATAAACTGGGATATAAGAAAATATGACTTTAAATCTGAAAATTTAACATTCAATCCAACAGAATTAATAGAACTTGATCCTGCAGTTTATAAATCAGATATGATAATGGAACTGGACAGTATAATAGTAATGACTGAATTTCAATCAACAGTAGTAAAAAAATTCGATGAAAAAAGATACAGATTATATACAGCAATTGTTGATTATGCAAAGCAAAACAACAAGCCAATACTTTTAATAGTATTCAGCACAGCTGAAAAAACAAAAATTAAACAATATAAATTGAATAAAGACTGTGTATTTACAATTCCGATAATATCTTTAAAAGATTTTGACGGTGATGAAATTATAAATAATATTGAAAATAAAATAAAAAACAATACAAAAATAACCCGACGGGAATTAATATATCTGTCACTAGCTCCCTTTATGAGTTCAAGAAAACCCCTTGATGAACAAATAGAAAAAACCGTGCAAACACTAGATAAAATACGAAATTCTGCAAAGAGTGCTAAGAATTTTGCTTTTGGAATTGAATTTCTAATTGTAGATAAATTATAAATTTTTCATTGATTAGTATGTTTTATATAAAATAAAATTTGAAAATATTATTATGTCTGAAGATAAAATGTGGTCAAAAAATGCGGAAATCTCTTTTTTTAGAGAGTGTGAAAAATTTGCATCCCCAGAGCAATTATTCTATTTAACTGATGAAGATAAATATTTGGCTTACTGGCCGAAAAATTACAAAGGAAAAAAATCAACATTACAATCTAGGAATTCATTAATTGGAAATTATACTGAAAAATGGACTACTGATTTGATTAAGGATTTAGTTGAAGATAGTGGATTATATGCGGTACAAGGAGTTCAATGTAATGAAATTGGTTTGAATAGCAGATCTCCCGCCGATGTTGTAATTTCAACTAAAAATAAAATAAAACTAAAACCTGAAGATATTAAATTAATTTTTGAAGTAAAGATGTCTTTAGTTTGGAATTGGGAATTAAACATAGAAAATAATTCCATTACTGAAATTGGAGATTATAAAACTCATCAAGGAAATCCAGGATTATTGAGGTCAGATTCAATGTTAAAAGCAATTGGAAAATGTATTAATATTAGAGTTTCTGATTATCAATCAGCTAAAATTCCTTTAATTGTTATTGGAAATACTTCAATTACAAATACATATTATTCAAAAGTAGACCATCTAAAAAATGCAGGAATTATTCAGGGATTTTGGTCTATCAATCCAAAACCATTAAATCGGGAGGATTCATTAAAATCAACATCTGCTGAAGGTTTTATTCGTTTTGATGATGAAAATGAATTAAAAAATTCAATTGATAACTTACTTTCTTTGGATTTAAATTTCTTTTCAAGTATGAAATCAACTGAAAATATTGGTAGGATAATTGAAATAGCAAATAAAAAAGAGACTTATGAAGAGAAAGGATATGAATTTTTAAGATTATTACGAGAGGAATAATATGGCAAAAAGCACAAAAACTAGTTCATTTGGAGTATCCGGCAGATATAGTCATGATTCTAGTAGTTTTTATAATAGTAAATTGTACAACGGTTTAGAATTACCCAAAAAAATCGAATATTTACAGGAGGAAATTTCTAAAGATAAATTAAATAAGATTTATTGTAAATCTAGCGAAGATATGAGTGATATTCCTGATAATAGTGTAAATTTAATGATTACTTCACCACCTTATAATGTTGGGAAAGAATATGACGATGACCTAAGTATTGAAGAATATAGTGAATTATTGAAAAGTGTTTTTCAAGAAACATATAATAAACTGGCTACTGGTGGAAGAGCTTGTGTAAACATAGCTAATGTTGGTAGAAAACCATATATTCCATTACATTCATTAATTATGGATATTATGCTAGATATAGGATATATAATGAGAGGAGAAATAATATGGGACAAATCTGCAAGTGTAGGAGGATCTTGTGCTTGGGGAAGTTGGCAATCTGCATCTAATCCGGTATTACGTGATGTTCATGAGTATATCTTAGTCTTCTGTAAAGATTCTTATTCAAAAAAGAAAGTTAAAGTTAAAAAAGATACCATCACTCGTGATGATTTTTTAAGTTGGACTAAAAGTGTGTGGACATTTCCAACAGAATCTGCAAAGAAAATTGGACATCCTGCACCATTCCCTATTGAACTTCCTCATAGATTAATAAATTTATATACATATGAAGATGATGTAGTTTTAGACCCATTTTGTGGTAGTGGAACTACTTGTATTGCTGCAATTCAAAATAACAGAAATTATGTGGGATATGACATTGTTGAAGAATATGTAGATTTATCTAATAAGAGAATTTCACAATTGAAAAATCAATCCAGATTAATTTAATTTTATAGAATTAAAATTATGATCATATCCAATTTATTAATAATTAAATGAAATAATTATGAAGGGGATATCATGGTGCATTATGAAATAAATGATAAACGAGACAAAATTGAGTTATATTTTGATGGTTTTCCAGGTTATCCATTAATAAATGAAATGAAAAGCCATAAATTATGTTGGAACCCTGATAAGAAGTGTTGGTGGACTAAACAATCGAATGAAGATGGTGTTAGATTCATCAAAGATTATTGCACCAGTAATTCTGAAGACAGCACTGATGAAACAGTAACTTTTGATATGGAGTTACAAAAAATATCCGACACTTAAAAAGTGTGGGATATTATGAATCCTACAGATATGATGGATGAAAACAGCAGAAACGAGCTGATTATGGGACCGATAGTAGGTTCATTTGATGCAGCTATGAAAAATCCGGATTTTAAAAATGTGCTGAATGAATTTTTAGACACTTTTAAATCATTTAATCAGTGAATTTCATTTAAATCTCCACCATTAAATGCTAAAATTAATTTTTTAAAAGTATCTGCTTTTGTGACTGTATAGGAAGGTATTTTAACTTCACTCCATGCTTCATCAAATATTTCCTGAAGTTCATTTAATTCTAATTTTAAACTAACTATTAAATCATTTCTGGATTTGTTAAATTCCAAATTAAAAGAAGGATTATAATAATCACTATAATCATCACAAATCCAATTATTAGCTTCTAAAATAAAATACTTAATGTGTAATTTAAGTAATTTTAAATCACTGATATTGTCAACTGATATGTTAATGATATGGCCTATAGATATTTTGTAGTGATCCCATTGTTTATTATTTACAGATTCATTAGCTAAATTAGTATAATACCTATATAAAACCTCATAAATAGAATCAGTTACTTTAGATTTCTTAAATAATGACTCGTATTTTTCTAGAGAAATAAATTCATCTAAACTGTTATCATAATAATAGATAATGTATTTATTTTCTTTTAAAAATTTTTCAGCTTCAGATGTTAAAACAAAAGTGCTGTTTTCAAATTCATTATTAATCTCATCATCTGATAAATTTTTACTTATTCTTTCAATCAGTTCATCTTTTTTACCTGAAACTTTCAAATCATACTTTTTTAAAACCTTTTTAATATCTGAAATAGTATAATTGGAAATACTGTAAACAGGATCACCTAATGTGAAATAATTATCTTTAACAGCCTGTTTTTTTAATTTAAACCCGTCAATATTATTAAATACTGGAAACTCAACTTTCCCAGGATTTTCATTGACATATCTTAAAAAACAAACATAAGCATATTTAAAATTAAGGGGATATTTCTCATATAATTTGGCACAATATATCTCATTTAAGTTCAAATCATCATCTTTCGGTGCTTTAATAGCTATTGATTGCATATTTTTAGCACCACATTTATAGCAAAATTTATCTGTTAAAAAAAGGCTGCTTTGACAATTCGGACAAAAAGTTATATTGTCTTTCAGATTTAAAAGGAAAATAAGTTCTTTTTTAGCTATTAATTCTTTAGAGGGTACAACATATTTTGTAATTTCTGGAGCTAACTGTTTTAAAAGATAATTTAATCTAATTGGAATAGCTTCCAAACAACATTCACCAGTAGTTATTTCATGTTTAATCTGATTAATAACAATATTAGCTTCTTTAACTGTTAAATTTAAGGAATTTAAATTATCCATAAATTCCTGGGAAAAATAATCTCCGCCAGTAAGCTCTCTTAATTTATTTTCTCCAGGTGTGTACTCAGAAGTCATTAAAATCAATTAGGTTATTAAATATTTAGAAAAGATATCCTTTGTATACAAGAAATATGAAAACAGCTATTAATATTCCAAGGTTTATATAAGTACTTGTGTCTTTAATCTTCTTTTTTACTAAAATAGCACAATATAAGATAATAGTTATAATATAAATTATTCCAATAATTAACTTAAACATATTTTCTCCTTAAAATGATTTTAGTATTTGAAAATATTTAAGTGTATTTACCTTCTTCTATATGTGGCAGCTATAAAACAGCCAGCTATCGGAGGTATAAAACACATCAATAAATAATATATATTTTGCATTGTGATAATAAATAAAATACCTGGAATTACAGCAACTAAAATACTATTAAGAAATGCATTGTCTGATTTAAATTCAAAAAGAAACCCCGCTGCAAATAAACAAAGAACTAATACAAGCCTACTTGCGAAAAGTATTGCAATTAAAAGGAAGATAAATCCTAAAATAATGGGATAAAGATTAGTTTTATTAAAACTTAACAAATCATCATTATCAGATTTACCATTTATTTTTGCACCGCATTTTTGGCAAAATTTATCTTTTATACTAGTTTCAAAACCGCACTCTGGACAGTAATGTTTATTTTCTTTTGAAGTATGATTAAGTTTAAGTCCGCATTCAGAACAAAAATCATCTCCACTAACTTCATTTCCACACTTTGGACATCTTATCATATTTTGCCTCATGGGTTTAAGCTAAAAATTCACATGAACTTATTGAAAAACATTATATCTTCAACACTTTCACCATTTGTTATTTTTTTAATTGATTTATATGAATCATAAATTGAATATATATGCAAAGTTAAACATGCTAAAATACCTAATAATAATACAATCACAGCTAACATATACCATAGATATCCCAATAGTAGTGTAAATATAGCTACTAATACTACAAGAACTATTTGAGATATTAAAAAGGATATGCCTCTTTTAAATAATCCCAAATAAATATGTCCCGCACCGGTAGTGTATATAGATATTAAAAATGCAGTTCCAGGATTAAAAGTAGCAACAAGATTATTGCCTACCTGATTAGTTGCCTTTAATTCATGAGTTCCGCAATTAGAACAAAATTTATCTTCACTGGCCATTTCACTTCCACAGTTAGCACAAAATTTCTTTTCCTGCTTTTCATTATTATTATTTATAACCTTTTCTTTTTTATTCTTTTTTTGAGAAGGAATTTTAGATCCGCAATTTTCACAAAAAATTGCATTTCCAATTTCTTCACCACAAACTTGACATTTAACCATTTGACATCCCTTTTTTACTTATTTGAAAATATTAGTTCATTTTTAAGCTTTTTAAACTCTTCCTGAGTAATTGCACCACTATTTAATAATTCTTGATATTCACTTAAAAGTTGAGCTTTATTTGGTTGAGAATTTTGATTTTCAATAATGACTTTTTGTGGTTGGCCTTTTAAACTTTCAAATAAATCAACTAATTTTTGACCAAAATCATAACTAGGAAGTCTAATTTCATAAGAAGTATTATCGACTAATTTAATTAATAATCTATCAAACATATCTGCACTGTCATTGTTTATAATTAAGTCTTTAAATCGTATTGCTTTTAAACTTTGAATATCATTTTGAATAGATCTTTTAATATCATGTGGAGAAGTCCAAGCTCTTTTAGTAATATCTTCGTACTTACTTTCATCACCAAGACTTTTAGTTACTCTCATTGAGACAATTTTATCAAAATAAAAATTATTTATTCCTGCATTAACTTTTTTAAAATCCCTATTATCAATTTCCATAAAAACAAATTTATCTTCTTTTATTAAGAAAAATCCATCAATGATGGTTTCATTTCCTAAATATAATCCAGGATTATATCCTAAAACAGCATTAATTTTTTTATGTTTAGTAGTACCTGGTTCTAAGAAATTATATCTTTTAACACTTGTTAAAAAGTAATCTTCATTTTTAATTCCAAATTCTTCTGCAAGTTTATCATATCTTTCAATTATTTCATCTCTTCTAGCATTCCATTCTCTTTGTTTTTCAGATATTGATGCTCCATTTTCTATTTTGTGTCCACAGTTTCTACAAAAATTAGTGTTTTTATCATTAGCAATGCCACATTTTGGGCACATATTTTTATCGGTCTGAGGTGAAGATACTTTTTCACCACATTGGAAACAAAAAGCAGAATCTGTAACTTCAGCACCACAATTACTGCATTTAACCATAATATCACTTCATTATTGTGAATCAAGAGCTTTTTTAAGTTTATTACCCCAATCTTTTTCTTCAATATCCTTAACCGTATGCTGCAAATTATTAGAAACATCTGCAATAGATTCATTAAGAGAATTGATTTTGGTATCCATAATATCCAATTCTAGTTTCATAAATCCTTTTTCAATATCAGAATAAATTTTAGAGTTTTCTTCAGAAATTAACTCAATATTATCTCCATCAGTTAACATGTCCATTAATCTTAAAAATACATGTTCTTGATGTTGTTTTTCATATTCTTTTATTGTGTACTCACTATAAACTTTTTCTAACAGCATTTTGATAACATTTATAAAATCTTCTTTATCATTATTTTCATTAATATTATTTGGAGTTAAACTAGTTTTTAATAAAAATACAGAATCAATATGTTCATCATCTTTTAAAACTAATGAATAACCCTTATTTTCAACAAAAACTAATGCTATTGATTTATTATCATAGATATTAGTTTCAACTTTCTTAAATTCTTTTGGAATTGATAAATAATCTAAATTACGAACTAACATTTGAAATACCTTATAATTTAATTAATTATATTTTATTAATATGTAATATATTAATGTTGTTATTAAAAATGGATATTAATTAATATTTTATTAAAAACATAATAGTTAAATATTTATTTTAAGCTAATAATAAGCTTATTATATATTTCCAATAATATATATAAAGTTATAACCTCATTATTAATTAAATAATACATATGAACAAAAAAGAACTTTATTCAGCTATTGGATTTATAAAAATATCAAAAACACGTCAAAAAATATTAAAATGTCTTGAAAATAAGTATATGTTGCCTTCTGAAATTGCACTAAAAACAGATTTAGGAACTACACAAGTATCTAATGCACTTTCAGACTTAAAAAACAAAAGATTAGTTGAATGTATTAATGAAGAAGACAAAAAAGGAAGAATATATGAAATAACTAAACTTGGATTGGAAGTTTTAAACCAAATAAAAAAATTATAATCTATGTTTTAAATCATTAATTTTAGTTAAAACTTCTTCATCATGAGTTAAGTTATATAAAACACCATAAAAATACAAGGACTGATTTAAAAGATTTTTCTTTTCAAAATCCAAAGCTAAAAACATTGATATTTCCAAAATATCATCATTAATATTTGCCGGAATATTTTCATCATTTAAAACTTTTTTAATGTCTGTTTCATCAATATGCAGATAGCTGTTTATTAATTGCAGTTCTATTTGTGCCCTCGGATGATTTTCATAGTTTAAACTTTGTTCATATAATGCCTTTGATATGTTACACTTCTTATTTTCATAGTAGCAGTATCCCAAATCCCTATACGCTTTAGCTATTTCTCTTGGATCATAGCTGAACTTTAAAATTTCAACTGCTGTTTTCTTCAAATTATTCAAATCATAATTTCCGTCATATAATGCAGATAATGTAGATAAAATCTCACCAGAAACAGGATTATAGGATAGAGCTTTTTTAAGTGCACTTTCAGCCTTGTCAAATTCAGATAAATTCATAAGCACAACACCATACAGGTAAAAGACTCTCGGATATTCCTCACCAAACGGAATTACTTTCAGCTCTTTTGGTGTTTTAAAATATTTTCTGAATAACTCCTCTTCCAAAGGATTATTAAAGTAAAAATAATCAAATTGAGGATTTTCCCTAAATTTAAATGGTATAATTTCCATGTAATCTTCAAGCTCTTTTAGGGCTGTTTCAAAATCCCCATAATTCAGATAACTGTAAACTGATTTTATGAATTCGTCAACAGGTATATCCTGAATAACAGCTTTTTTATACTCTTTTTGTTCTTCATCACTCATCAACTCCCAAAGCAATCTGCCAAGTTCCAAATGGATTTCCTTTGAGTTGAAAACCTTAAACTGATTAATTATATAATCTTTGTCATTATCTTTATTTCCGGTTAAATTGGATTTGATTTCAGCTATTATATTATCATAAGACATGTTTTATCATTTTTTAATTGGATTTTTTGCATTATATTCAGCTAGTTTTTTTTGAATTCTTTTTCTTTGTCTTCTTGTAACTCTGATTCAAAATCAGGCCCATAAATTTCTTCTTTCATTTCAAAAGTTAAATTATCTTCAAAGTCATATTCTTCCATAAACGAAAGATCTTCATAATCAGAATCACTAGGTCCATCCATATAATAGCCATGTTCAAAACAGCTCATTGGACCTTCAATAGAGTTTTCCTTTTTAAGTTCTGCCTGTTTATACTCAAAATATTGGGCATCAATTGAAATATCATTACATCCAGCATCAGGATCAGGATAATATTCAAATGGATTAAAATCTTCCTGCTGGAAAGTTAACATATCCATATATTCTTTTTCTTCTTTTTTATGTTCTTCAATTCTTTCAGACATTATATCTTCAGGAGTTACTTCATTTTCAACCAAATAGCTGTTTTTTTCATACTCCAATTCCATTTTTAGTTCATCAAAGTCATATTCCTCTATAAATGGAGGCTCTTCATGATTGGAATTGCTGGATTCATCCATATAATAGCCATGTTCAAAACAGCTCATAGGACCTTCAATAGAGTCTTCTTTTCTGAACTGTTCTTGTTGATACTCTTTATATTCTAAATCAGAATCAATACAATCTGAATAATCATCCCATTTATCATATTCCTGTTCTAAATCAAAAGGTTCTTCAATTTTATCCATATATTGTTCTTCTATTAGATAATCATCATAGGAATCATATTCACAATAGCTATCCCTCACTTGATTCATAAATTTTTCATGATCTTGTATTTCCAAATCAATAAGGTTAGCCATTTCCATATGTTCCACATCTTCATCAGATATTTCATGATTTTCAGGTGCCTGTGTAGCTACAAATTTCTTAAATTGCATTTCAGAATCAAGAGACTCATCATAAATTATTTTTTTAGACATTATTTTATCCACCATATGTTAAAAACATGTGAGAAACTTGAGAGATGATAATTAAAGTTATAACGGTCAATAAAAACCATTTCATCCATTCTCCAAGTTTATTTAATTCATCAGTAAAGTACCTGCTTTTATTATTGAATTTTTTCATTTTATTAAACATTCCTTTTATAATATCAAGTTTTTTATTTACAAATTTATAAAAAATTCATGTTTCTTTTGATTTAAAAATAGTTTTTTTCCTGATAATTATTAATTTATAAAATATAGTATATAAACTTGTGTATATAATGATTTAAAAAAAGTTAAAAAATAGTAATAATTTTATAAAAATTTAATATAGTATAAATATGTGATGCACATGACTCCAACAGCTATGATGATAATGCATGCTCCGTGTTTATGGACGTTTTCATTTTTCTGAGTTAATAAGTAAATGCCTGCAACAACAGCTGCTAAAGGAACTAAAAAAGAAAAGATATATCCTATTACAGTAGCAACACTATGGCTGTCATTTGCAGCTTCATCTAAATATCTGCTGCATTTTGGGCATCTGGTGGCTCCCTTGGGAATTGCTGAACCGCAATGCTTGCAGTATTCATTGTTTAAATTTATGTGGTCAGCAGGAAGTTTGGCTCCGCACTTTTGGCAAAACTTCATATTGTTTTTTATTTCGCTGCCGCATTTAGGACAATACTTCATAGTTCACTCATTTAATTTTATTTCCGCATTCCGGACAGAATTTAGAATCCTTACTTACTTTAGCTCCGCAATTGGAACAGCTTTTAAGGTTATCTTCTTTTTTAGAGTTATCTTCTTTAACTTCTTTTTTTAGGGAAATGTCATTTTTAGAGTTATCTTCTTTAACTTCTTCTTTTTTAGAGTCATCTTCTAATTTATAACCGCATTCCTGACAGAATGCACCTTCCTCATCTAATTTTGCACCGCATTCAGGACAATGTATAAAACTGAACTTATGGCCGCATTCAGAACAGAATATATTTTCGGCATTGACTTCAACACCGCATTCAGGACAGATAACTGTAGGCAATTTTCCCAAATTCAGGTTAATTGACCCTAAAGGATTAATTTCCAGATAAGTGTCACGGATGTAGTTAACAACAACAGCTGCAATAATACAGATTCCTATAAACTGATAAGTCAGCAGTGAAGAATTCATAGCTATTTTCAATGCACTTGTAAATATTAAATGTATGCTTACATATGAACCAAAGAATGCAAAAACAGCATTTGTTATGATTAAATCCAGTTCATTTTTAAAAATGTCTAATTTTATAAACAGGAACCCGTAGAGTGCTCCTAAAATTATAAAACCGGCATACATTTCAATTCCGTTTATTGAATACATTACAGAATATAAAATGCCAGTTATAATAAATCCTATAATTAATGCTATAACTCCATTTTTAACAATATTTCCTATATATTCATCTTGATTCAATAAAACACCTCATTTATAATTTTTAATTAAACTAGTATTTAAAATATGTATAAAACAGAAATACTTTTCAGACACTCTTAGGAAAGCTATTTTTAAATGTTAATAAAAAATATATATTATGGATTTTTGTAGTGAATGCGGATCAATGATACTAAATGGCAGCAAATGCCCGATGTGCGGCTGTATAAAAACTGCTGAAACTAAGGAAGTTAAAAAAACACCACGGCCAGAAAAGAAAAAAACAAATAAAAAGCCAGTTATTGAAACATTCACTAAAGATATTAAAACAGAACCTGAAAAAATAGCCAGCAAAAACGGCAAGTACTTGAAAAAAGACTACAAAAGTATTGATGATTTGGATGATAAAACCAGACAGGAGCTGCTGGCTAATGATAAGTTTTTTAAAACAGTAAACAGCAAACCTTTAGACACACAGCAAAAAATAGCCTGTGTTTTAGATTCCAAAAATGTTCAAATCATTGCAGGAGCAGGAACAGGAAAAACATTTACTTTAATTGCAAAAATAAAATATCTGATAGCTAAAAAGCATGTCAGACCTGAAGATATTTTGTGTCTGTCATTTTCAAATACTTCTGTCAGGGATTTAAAAGGAAAGCTTCCGGAAAATGTTGAGATAAGGACATTTCACAGTCTGGGAAGATCAGTCATTAAGCAGCACCATAAAGTGTCAGTTATTGAAAACAATGAAATATTGGCTATAATAAATGATTATCTGGCCAATGCAAATACTGATACATTAAAAGATATTCTTGAATTTTGCGATTCATATTTTTTAAACATTGAAAGCTACATCATTAGAAGAAATGACAGAAAAGAGTTATTGAATGAATTGAAAGAAGCATTTACAAAAGTGGCATTTAAACCCCTGCTTGCAGATTTTATAAATTTATTTAAGGGCAACAATTTTACAAAAGATTATTTCAGCTATTTCAGAAGCAGTAACGATGACAAGGACCATGACATCTTCCTAAAAATCGCTGAAGATTTCTACAGTTACTATCAGAAATACTTGGATATGCACCAGCAGATTGATTTTAATGACATGATAAATGAATCAAGCAAGCTGATTAAAAAATACGGGCTGAAAAAACATTACAGATACATACTGGTTGATGAATATCAAGATACCACATATACCAATTATAATCTGATTAAAAGCCTGCAGGATAAAACAGATGCACATCTGACAGTTGTAGGTGATGACTGGCAGTCAATATACGGATTTAGAGGAACAAACATTGAATTTTTCTCACATTTTGAAGAGTATTTTGAAAATCCTCAAAGAATATTCATTGAAAAAACATACAGGAACCCTCAGGAGCTGATTGACATAGCAGGTAGCTTCATTATGAAAAACCCTAAACAAATTAGGAAATCTCTTAAGTCTCCTAAAAATCTGAAAAAACCTGTTAAAATAATCTATCCTCAAAAAAATCCTATAGAAAAAAGAGAAATGATTTATAATCTTATAAAAGATCTCTCTGAAAAATCCGATGATGTATTAATCTTAGGCAGAACAAACAACAACATCAACCAGTTTATAAAACACAGAAATCTGGTTAAAAAAGGCAATCTGAAAAAAGACAAATTCTTACGAATTTTAGACAAAACAGACAAATCAATGAATAATGTTTACTACAGAACCCTGCATTCATCTAAAGGTCTGGAAGCAGATAATGTGATTATAATCAATATGGTTGATGACTATTTAGGTTTTCCATCAAAATTAAAAACCCACAGTGTTTTGAATTATGTAAATACCAGAAATTATGATTACAAATATTCGGAAGAACGCAGATTATTCTATGTAGGTTTAACCCGCTCTAAAAATAATGTTTACTTAATAAGTGATAAAAATAACCCTTCAGAATTCATTGAAGAGCTGATAGATGACAGCTTGGAAAATTTAGAAATAATTGAGTATAACTGATTCTGTTTTAAAAACAACGAAAGGTATTGAAAAGCCACATAACAAACCTGTAACAAATCTTAAAGTGTTATTGCTTGTTCTTAAACCGTAATACTGTGTAGTTCCGTCAATAATTAATGGAATAAATCCTAAAACAAAAATTAAATTAGGTTGGGTTAAACTAGCTAAAACAAACCCTGCAGCCGCACCTATAACAATTCCTGTACATCTGCTGCAAACCGGAAACTGCTTTTCTTTGTAGAAAAATGACCTTTCAGGTTTCTGATGGCATAAATATTTGCAGATATTCATTATGTGGTCATAAATCAAAATATCAATCCTATAATATACAATATAATTACAATAACTACAATTAAACCACAGCATCCCCAGCAGTCACTGTCACTTGAGCTGCTGCTGTTTGTTTTGGATGCTGATGATGCATATGTTGAAGATGAATTTGGATTTGATCCGCAGTAGGGACAAATTCTTAAATTGCTGTCTATCATATTATTGCAGCTGCGGCACCGTGTTTTTGGAATATCTTCTGAAATTACAGTAGCTTTTTTAACTTCTGAATCAACCAATTTAAAACCGCATTTTCTGCAAAATTTTTCATTATCTGATAATACTTCAGCTCCACAGTTAGGACAATTCATTTTAAAAACCTCATTGTATTTAAATTATGTTTATCTTAGGTAATAAACTTTAAGGATTACAAACCTGACATGGAATCCTTCCATCTGCTACAGCAGCATCTCTGGAATTATAAGTAATCTTGTTTTTAGGATTTATCTTTTGAGCCCATTCACACTCAGGCAAATGAAACTTGTCAGACTTTTGAGAACAGACATAAGTAACATTGGCACTTGCAGGAGCAGGATTTACATCTTCAGCAACATCATCACTCTCAGCAGTATTATTTACAGCAGCAGGTGAATCATCACTTCCACCACCTAAAAGCAGACCTGCACCTAATGCAGCAATAGCTACAATAGCTATTATACCAATAATCAAAATAGGATTGAAACCACCTTTCTTATCACTGGCTATTTTAGGACTTTTTGGAACATCTTCATTACTTTTTAAGGGAGTTCTGCATTTGGGGCAGAACTTTGCCTTATCTGAAACTTCACTATTACATTCACGACATTGAACCATTAGCTAACCTCACCTAAATTTTACAAAAACAGGTAAATATTGTTAATTAATGATTAATTTATATAAAGATAATAATAAAGTTGTTTAATTGATTTTAGAAAAAATAATTATGGGATGAATAATCCGCAGTGAGGGCAAATCATATCATCTTCATCTACATGGTGTCCGCAAAAAGGACAGTGTTTGTGTTCTTTTTTATTATGATCTTCAGACATTTAAATACACCTGCAATAGTAAATATGTTTTTTTTAGCTATTAAGAATTTTTCTCGTTAGTTACAGATTATTTTAACATTTCATCTTAAATTACCTTTTAAAACATTATTTCTCAATTTTAATGCAATGACATTACTCGAATTTAACTCCAAAGCTTTATTGACACATTCTATGCCTTCGTCATATTTATGTGCCCTCAGTAAAATCATAGCTTTTGTTGCATAAATGGAATCATCATCGGGACTGATTTTCAAACCTTCATCAATAACAGCTAATGCCTCTTCAAAGTTGTTTAAAATCATTAAAATCTTTGTTTTAAGTGAGTAAACGTTTGAATCAAAAACATTGGCTGAAGTGATTTTCAGATAATCATCACATGCTCCTAAAGCTTTTTTATAATTTTTAAGTGCAAAATAAGCTTCTGCCTTAAAATATATTGCATTTTTATCTTTGGGATCTAATTCCAGTCCTTTATCAAATGAGTTAATTGCTTCTATAAACTGACCGTATCTGTTAATTAATAAAAAACCTCTTTTTGTCCATGTTTTTGACTGTTTCGGATTAATCTGCAAAGACAAATCAAAGCAGTGCAGAGCTTCCCTATTTTTATTTAACCTTCTAAAGATTTCCCCTTTAGTTGCCCAGGATTCATAATTTGATGAATCAATGTCCAATGACTTGGAGATATATATCAAAGCTTCATCTAACCTGTTCAAATCCATTAAAGCCAGTGCTTTAAGACCTAAAACAATGCTGTTTTTTGAATCAGCTTCCAGATGTTTATTAAAACATTCAAGTGCATTATCATATTCCTTCTGATTGACAAATGAAATTCCTTTTTCAATATATTCAGTGCCCAATCCAAACACCTCACATATTTTAGCTGATTATTAATTTAAATAAAGTAATTAATACATTTTTATAAAAAAGTTTTCATGATTATGAAGTATTTATTTCATTTAAAACTATTTATTTATGCTTTAATTATTGTTTTAATAAAAAACTGATGGTTATATAAATATTAAAGACCAATGGATTAGTATGAAAAAAAATAAGATATATCACAGATACCATCATGAGGATTTAACACTGAAATTTCTAAAAGAAAACACCACAAAGTATATTGCAAAAATTACAGGTGCAGAGTTTTGTGATGAAATAAATGTTGAGCTAATAAACCTGAAACCAAAAGTTCTCAGAATAGATTACGGCATAAAGAAAAAGGATAAAATAATTCTTTATGAATTTTTATCTACTAAATCCAATATTGCAAACATTTTAAGAAGAATCTTTCTATATGTAGCCCGAATCGGATATGATTATCAGTTAAAGGTAAAAATAAATCTTGTAGTGACTCCTGAAATCGATAAAAATCAGGTAGTTCTTGAATACTCTCCTGGGCAGTTTTTTAGACCTGAAGTAATATCATTTAAAGACTATGACGGAGACAAATTATTAAGTAATATAACTTATAAAGTTAAAAATAACATAAAACTAACCTGCAATGAGTTTCTTGCATTAGGGATATTGCCGTTAATGAAAACCAAACACGAAGCCGGAGTGCAAGTAGTAAAAACTCTGGAACTTGCTAGAAAAATAACTGATATTGATGATGAATTAAAAGATTCTGTACTTGGCATACTGATAGTACTTGCAGATAAATTCATTGAAAATCAGGATTTGAAAAATAAAGTAATAGATGTGATAAAAATGGAAATAACAATACTTCACGACTATGTAACATCACATGAAAAAGAATGGTTAGAACAAGGAAAAATAGAAGGGAAACTAGATGGAAAAGAGGAAGAAAAACTAAAAATAGCAAAAAACATGCAAAAAGAAAACTATCCAGTTAAAGAAATTGCCAAAATAACAAAACTAGACTGCAAAACAATAGAAAAACTAAAATAGAGGAAAACAAAACCTCTATTTTAATAAACCCATTTTATAACAATATAAAACCAAACCTTTTTAACCCCAGTCTTTGCGTCTCCAGTCATAAGATTTTAAATGAACATCTTTCGGATATAATAAATCAATACTTTCATATTCATTTCCATCAACTGATATACTGGCTGACTTTTCAGATATTTTTTCTTTAATATTATATTCACGGTCATTATCCAAATAAGTAAAATAACCGCAGAAACATTTTAATGCATTATTTTCGTCTGGAAATAACACCGAACTGCATTTCGGACAAAATTCCATAATTCAGCCCCCATTCAGATAAATATTTGCAGCATTTTTAACCTGCTTATTTTTCTTTTTATCAAAGCCGTCAGCTTCATAAAAAGTGACATTCTGGCCTGTTTTTGCTAATGTGATGTTATGTTTAAACTCATTCATACTGAAATACAGATTGTCAGGATATTCATCGCATCTGATAAAGCCCGCTTTTTTATTGGGCAGTACTGAAACAATAACTCCTTTTTTTAATTCCTGATTTTTATAGAGATATTCTTCCCACAGATGATGCAGATGCTTTTCAATAGTAAAATAATCCTCATTGTCCAAATCAAAACCTGCTTTTTCAATTTTATATTCCAGATTTTCATCAATATTCCAGTTATGTCTCTTTCTGATTGTATAAACCAGGTATGCATGAATATCTGCTTCCTTCTGTTTATTTTTCTTATTTAAAATATCTTCAATCAGTGAATATAAATTGACTTTTTTATCAGTGTCGCCTTTGGCAAGTGCTGCAGATGAGGCATACTTTAAGGCATTGTCCCAATCATTTTTAAAGAAATAATTTTCAGCCATCAGATTATCTATAAACCAGTCATTTTTAAACTGTTTAATGTCATTCAGATAGTCTACAGACTGGTCATATTCACCTAACTGATTAAATGATTTAGCTATTCTCCATTTAAACCAGACATCATTATCATATGTAAATTCGCTTAAATTAAGCAGTGCTTCAGTTGACAGGCTTATGCATTTATCATACTGGCGGGTATCCAGCAGTGCTTTTGTTGTTAATTTATACCATGTTTCTTTTTTAGAGGAATAATTTCCTGAAATATCTCCATTTAATAATTCAGGATTAAGTTTAGATGACCATTCCAAAACAGCTTCAGGATCTTCAAGGGTTTTCATTATTTTAAGCACTGCTAATGTATACGGACACATTGCATCTTTTTTGGAGTGATTTGACTGTTTAACTAATTTGGTAATCAGTTTGCCTGCATCTAAAAGTTTATTCTGATTAACTGGATTTTGAACATAACATCTGTATAATGTTAATGCATAAAATTTTTTATCCCATCTGCTGAAATCTTTCTGATGATTATCATAGATTTTAGAGTAAATTTCATCAGCTGCTTTAAAGTCTTTTCTCTGATATGCTTTTTTTGCATTGTTCAATTCTTTTATAACCATAACTAACAACCTATTATACTTAAACCTGAAAGAGATTTCTCATCTTTTTGTCTGAATCCTTCATTTTCGATTTTTTCTTTAATTTCATCTTCTGTGTAGAGTTTAGCTTCAACATTTTTATCACTTATCAGATTGTTTTTAATCCAGAACTCATAATCTTCTCTGGTTATGTCTTCATTCATGATTTTAAGAATCTGTTTTGGGGTTTTTCCCTTGTTTAAGAAATTCTGGAAAATTTCACATCCCACTTCAACATAAAGTTCATGATAGATGTCTGCAAAGTCTTTAAATTTCTCATTGCCTTTTTTGCCTTCAAGATACCATCTGTAAATTTCATCAATTCTGATTCTGGCTTTTTTAGCTGCCTGTCTTGTAGTTCTGTTTTTTGCAATTTCACCAATAACACTGTTCATCTGTTTATCAAGGATTCTGCTTTCAATTTCTTTTAAATTGTCTTTAAGTTCTTCATCTGTTAAGTTAGAATTTTTTAAAGCTTTACTGACAGTTTTTCCCCTGATAATCTGTGTGATATAACAGCTTATTTTAAAATTCAGGTAGTCATTGTAAAATTTAGTGAAGCGTTCATCTCCGTTTTTGCCTGAATTATATGCACTGTCCAGTTCTGATTTTTCAATTCCTGAAGTTTTAAGTGCTTTTTTCAAGTTTTTATTTTTAATTTCCTTTAAAAAGACTTCCAGATGTTTTGAAAGATAAACTGATTCATATTCTTCATATACTTCCCTGTAGATTTTATCGTTTTGTGATCCTAAATCCAGAATTTTATTTAATTCATGTAGTGTTATATCTGAGCTTTCAGCTATTTTGTCTTTGGATTTTCCATCTTTAATTGCATCAATTATTAATTTAGCGGTAATTTTCTTGTTGTTTTCTTTGAAATCTATAAATAAGCCGCTTTCATTCCAGTTGCACCATCTTTTAACTTCATTTAAGTCAGTGTTTATTTTTTTGCAGGCTTCAGTTTTTGTTTTGCCTTCACTTCTCAGTTTCAGATACCTGTTCATCAGTACACGGGTTACATTGATGTAAAAGTTCAAACAGAATTCATCCTCATCCTTTTTAAGCAGGCACTGCTTTTTGCCTGCGGCATACCATCTGTTATAGTCGTCTTCAGATATGCCTGCTCTTTTAAGAGCCTTATCAAAACTCATTGTTTTTAGAGATTTTATAAGTCTGTCTACACGGTTTTCATAGTATTCTGTTTTATATTCGTTTTCAAAATCCTTATCTTTAAGCAGTTCTTCAAAATCGGTGATTTCAGCTATTTCAAGTGCTTCTTCTTTTGATTTGCCTTCCTTCAGGTTGTTTAAAAAGATGTTCATTCTGATTTCATTAAGACTATTTTTAAAGAGTGCTGATTCCATATCAAATGAATCCATCCAGAAACTGATAATTTCATCATTTATCTGCAGTTCAGCTTTAATATCATCATTTAAATACTGTTTTCTTTTTAAGGTTAAGTACTGCTCCATCAGAAGCTTATTATATGTTATGAATTCTGAGTTGTGCTCTCCTTTTATGAAACTGTCCTTGTTTTTGTCATACCAGTTGTTTATCTGGGATTTATTTATCTGTGTATTTTCAAGAATTTCATCAATAGGGATTTTCATTGCAATCTGGTTTAGAAAATCCTCGAATATCTGATTTTCAACAATTTTATAAAACTCCACAAAGGGGTGGATGCCTTTTTGACCGCATTTATAATATTTTGACTGTTTAATCTGTTTTGATGTGTATTTGCCATTTAAAAATTCAGTTAAAGTCTTTTCCATATCATAGCACTCATATGTAAATTCAATAAGCTTTTCATATTCTGATTCATTTAGACTGTAGTATCTGTTTGTTTTTTTAAGAAGCTTTTTTGTTGTAAGTTCAATAAGCAGCTGACTGGTATACATGCTGGAATGAATCTGGTTAACTTCCTCTTTAGTAAAATGACTGATGTTTAAATTGTTTTTCAGATTGATGATTTCATTTTGATATTCAAGTTCATTATTGCAGCTTATGCAAAAATTGGAGTTTTTGGAATCATTAGCTCTGCCGCATATTATGCAGCGACTGAAATTTCTGTTATCTGATGGTTCTGGTGTGGGTTTTATTGTTTTTGAGTTAAGATTGTAAATCGGTGTGTATTCGGGTTTTCCCGGATAATAGTAATTTTCATTGCACAGCTGGAAGTATTTCCATGCAATGTCAAAAAGGCTTCTGTGGAGCTGGAAGGGTATTTTATTGTCGGATTTCAGAAAATCTTCAATTGACTTGTGGGTGATTGCATTTCTCATCTGATATGCTTCAAGCAACATACATTTAAACTTATAGTCAATAATTTTTAATTCATATAATTTATCGACTCTTTTAGAAAATCCAACATATGGATCATCAATTGCATTATTGTTTCTTTGGAGTATATCATTTACCACCTTTTCCAAAAAAGGAGTAACATATGATTCTGTTATTTTTGGATTTTTTACGGCTTCCCTTTCAAATTCACTAAGAAGAGCATACATATCATTGTCAAAATCTTTTAAAAATTCAAAATTCTTCATAATTTTCACCTAGTTTGTATATCTTTTAATCAAGATAAACACAAGTAAATATTATTCTGTTGGAGTTGATATATAAATGTTGCTATAATGTATACAAAAAGTTAGTTAAAAAAATGGGACGGTTAATTAGGAAATTCTCTAAAGCTTAAAAGTATTACTTCCAGATACCGCTGCTGTCCAAAAGGGAATATATTTTTTCTTTAATAATATCATCATCTCTGGCATCTTTAAAATCATAAAATTCAGTATAGCCTGCACCATGACCGCATGCAGGAGCTTCTGTTGTATAATACCCGTATTCCACATTCAAATCCTTGTCAAGATAAATTCCATATCCTCCAACCATGAATTTATATTTGTCATAGTAATCATCTTTTAAATCATCTATGGATTCATTGGCATCAAACATGAAATAAGGTTCATCACAATACTCATCATCATATCCGTAAAATCCGATTTCTAAAAATATTTTATCATGACTGTTTAGGGCCTCTTTAATGGAATCCAAATCCCTGTTAACTGCTTCGATGGGAATATCATTACTGAATGCGACAAATTCATACAAGTCTGAATCATTTATCTTTTCGGCAAGTATTTCAAAATCAATTTCTCTTTTCATAGTATCACCTAACCAGAAATAAAAAAGCTGTAGATATATGCAATTATGAAAAAAACTGCAATCAGAATACAGCAGGTAGAAGTATTATCCTGTTTTTTGCGTTTTGTTGTTTTAGAAGAGCTGTGTGAAACCCCCGTGGCAGGATGATAATTAAAATTGGGATGGCCGCAGTAAGGACAATACTTATCCTTGCTGAAATCCAGAGTTCTTCCACACCTTTCACAACAGTTTGACATAAACGCTTTTTGAATTGAATTCATTTTAAAAACTCCTTATTGCATAGCTTTACCTAAAATACATAAAATCAGAAAAACAACAAACATCAGCATACAGCATCTGTTCCATTCCTTATCTTCCTGTTCTTTGGATTTGGGAGGTTTGACATTTCTTAACGGAGGCATATAATTGTCATTGGGACATCCGCAAACAGGACAGTATCTGTCTCTGCCGTCATTTAAATATGCACCGCATGCCCAGCAGCAGTTACCTTCTATTCTATCTCTTTGATCTCTGTTCATTTTATGACCTTTTCATGCTTAAAATAGGATTTAAATGCTCTGGAACATCGAAATTAACATTTAAATAAGTAATATAAGTTTCACTTTTCCATCTGGTATATACAACTTTAAATTTTGATAATTGCTCATCATATATTCTGCGTCTCTTAGCACTTTTTTTCCAGACCATATCACCCTGCTGGTCAAATAATTTCTTTAATTTCATTCTAATTTCATTCATTTGTTTGTATGACTTAATATTCTGCAAATTAAAGTTGGGATTATAAACAGCACTTGTAAAATTGTTTAATAAATAATTGATTTCCTGTTCTCTGTTGTAATAAGCAGTTCCCTGTTTTTTTAATCGTTTTTTAGGATTAATATTACCTGCTTTTCTTCGCTTTCCCATCAAATTACCTCCTTATTTCCTAATAAAATATTGATTATCATCCGATTGAATATATTTTTAAATCAATATATTCACAATTAAATATATTTATGTCAGAGATGACATATAAATGTTGTTATAATGTTATTAAAAACTATGAAAGAATCTCCTGTTTCAGCTCCAGAAACTCCCATGCATCAGGATATATCTTTAAAGTATTATCAATAAGTTCTAAAGAATCTTCAAAATCCTGTCGGTATGCCAGACATTGGGCTTTCATAAGAAGAGCATTGTAATCCTTTTGATTTAACTTCAAGGCATTGTCAATATTGACAATTGCTTCATCAAAGTTTTCAGACAATATTAACAAACAGCCTTTTAACAGATACAAATTAACATTCAGCTCTACGGAACCGCCCTCCAATCCTAATGCTTCATTACAATACTTAATTGACTTATCCAATTCATCCAAATACAGATATGCATCCGCTTTTAGATATATTGCTTCCTTATCATTTGGTTTTATAGCTAAAACTGCATCAAAACATCTGACTGCTTCATCATATTTTTTTGCAATTTTCAGAAATCCGCCTTTATACAGCCAGCCATTAGCATCACCGGAATCAATATGCAATCCAACATCATAACAGTCAATTCCTTTTTTGACATCTCCCATAAATCCATAATAAAGACCTTTCAAAAACCATCCCTGAGCAATATCTGAATCCAAATCCAATGCCAAATCAATACACTCACATGCTTCATCATATCTGCCATACTCAATCAGCAGTATTTCTGCTTTGTACAGCAGAATATCTGCTCTTTCAGGATCAGTTTCCAGAGCCAAATCATAATACTTCAAAGCTTCTTTTTTCTGATTTAAATCTTTTAAACAATTTGCCTTTAATTTTAAAATCATGACTTCCTTTTGAAAGATCCTCATATTTATCAAATAATGGGATAATCTCAACTCATAATTTTTTTCTAATAATTTTTTGAGGTATAGTTGAATCATAATACTTTTTAGAAAAATCTATCCTTTTAAATCATCAATATTTATCATATTTATTAACCTGTTATATTTATGGGATGAATAACCCACAGTGAGGGCAAATCATATCCTCTTCATTTACATGGTGTCCGCAAAAAGGACAGTGTTTGTGCTCTTTTTCATCATGGTCTTCAGACATTTTAAAATACACCTGCAATATTAATATGTTTTTTTAGCTATTAAAATTTTGATAATTTTATGTTGTCAATTATATTATTAAGATATGAAAAATTATACTACTCATATGTCATATTTTAAATGAAAATTTAAAAAATTCATTAATTTTATATGAGATTATAATTACTTAAAACTATAAAATGATTATAACACTACCACAAGTACATAAATTAGCTGCAAATACTTTATTAATATTAAAAGACGGATGTGGAAATAGAAAAATTCCATATTTAACTTATGATATAATTAAAATTGAAATTTAATATGTTCCCCAAATTCCATCAATTAATAATTTTACTTTAAAATTCATCAAAACACTATTTCTTAACTTTAATGCAATAATATTATTAGGATTTAACTCTAAAGCTTTATTGACACATTTAATACCTTCATCATATTTATGTGCCTCAGTAAAATCATAGCTTTTGTTGCATAAATGGAATCATCATCAGGATGAATTTTCAAACCTTCATCAATAACTGCCAATGCTTCTTCAAAGTTATCTGAAATCATTAAAATTTTTGTCTTAAGTGAATAAACATTTGAATCAAAAACATTGACTGAAGTGATTCTTAAATAATCATCACATGCCGTTAAAGCTTTTTTATAATTTTTAAGTGCGAAGTAAGCTTCTGCCTTAAAATATATTGCATTTTTATCTTTAGGATTCAATTCCAATGCTTTATCAAATGAATTAATTGCTTCTATAAACTAACCATACCTGTTAATTAATGAAGAACAAATTTTTCAGACAAATTTCCAGATGGAAATTCCAACATCAACAAGTTCACCAAGACAAATTCCAGTATAAAATTTTTGCATCTGTTTTTTCAATCATTACATTAACGATTTTTTGCTTCTATCACTTAACATAATTTAAATTCTATTAAAAAAATATCAACTTCAATCATTTAAGTCATTGAATAAAATTTTATTGTTATTATTGTTTATATTTAACTAAATGATTTTAGAAATAAATCCATTCATCAACCGTAAGATATTTTGCATTTCTTTATTTACAAAATTTAATCTAATAAACAAAAAGCCAACAACCAACAAATCGATTAATTAATATAATACATAATAATAAATAATTATGTAGTGTTTTATTTACACTTTATTTTAAGGAGGAAATGTTCATGGATAGATTAAAAGATAAAATAGCTATCGTTACTGGTTCTACAAGTGGTATTGGAATCGGTATTGCTAAATTATATGCTGCAGAAGGTGCTAAAGTAGTTATTTGTGGACGTAGAGAAGAAAAAGGACAAGCAGTTGTTGATAATATTACAAAAGAAGGAGGTGAATCTTCTTACCACTTCTTTGATATTACCAACACAAATAGTATTGAAAAATTAATTGATGATACTGCAGAAAAATATGGAAAAATAGACATTTTGGTAAATAATGCTGCTAATGTAGCTCTAAAAGATGGAAACATTGATGAATTAACAATAGACATGTGGGATGCTATTTTTGAAAGTGATTTACGTGGTACATTCTATGCTACCAAATGTGTGATTCCTTACTTGCAAAAAAATGAAAATGGTGGATCTATTATAAATATTGGATCAATGGCATCATGTGGTGGAGATTTAGGTTCTACTGCGTATGCTTGTGCAAAATCTGGTGTTGATATGTTTACACAATACACCGCACTCCAATATGGTAAAGACAATATCCGTTGTAACTGTGTACGTCCTGGATTAATAGTAACTCCCGAAAATGAAGCAAATGTACCTGAAGTTTTAAGAAATATTTTCTTAAACAATATCATGGTTAATCGTTATGGTGGTCCAGAAGATATTGGGCACATGTGTGTATATCTCGCATCTGATGAAAGCGAATATGTTACTGGTCAAATTGTTAATGTAGATGGTGGTCTTAATTCCCATGTATCTACATCAGCACAATTCAGAGAATTAAACTCTCGTACATGGTAATTAGTACTATTAAGTACTAATTTTTATATTTTTTTAGGGTGTCTGCCAAATTGATTTTGTGTTTTTGTTGATTTTTTTAAAATATTGTTATATCAAGTTTTAATTGGTTTTTAATGGATGTTCTTTCATAGAAATCTTTTAAATCTTCCAGTTGTATTTTTAATTTTTCTTGTTTTAAATTGTATAATCTGATTAAATTATATGCTAGTGCGTCTAAGTTGATTTTTTTTCTGTTCTTGTCATTTTCCAATGACTACTTTTTTTTCTATTTGGAATTGTTCTTTTAATATTCCAAATGGTCCTTCAACACTTGATTTTTTAGCATATTCGTTTTTATATTCTTGTTTTTTTTCATTTTTATGGGTCATTGCTTTTTGCATTTTGGAACTGTATTCTGTGATTGTTTTTATGTGTTTGTTTTGGGGATAATCATTTATTTTTTTTTGGTTTTGCAGTTTTTACAAGGGGTGTAATTGTTATAATGTCTTTTTATTTTTGTCTGGTTTTTCATGGGGGTCTTTATGAGGTTCTATGTATTTATGGCTTGAAAGTACATATATTCATTTTCAGGATATTTTGAATGCATTTAATTTATAATCATATTCGAAATTGTCTTTATGATATGGATTAGTGTTTAATTTTCCTATTTTTTTCTTTGCTTTGCTTTCTAGTTGGAATTAATCCTTCTATTTTTTCATCTGCTAGTTAAGATAAGAATATTTGATTTAAGTAGATTGTATTTGTACTAATATATTTGGGTTTAGTGTTAATGTTTCTTATTGCTCTTTCTGCAATTATTGGTAGTTCATAATGGTCTGTAATGGTTTTGTGTGACGTTTATTGTGCAGATTAATTTGGTGTCGTAATCGACTGCAGATTGAATATTTATAGGCAACCATGAAGTTTCCTTTCTTTCCTTTCATAAAATCTAGCTTCAATATCATTTTACAGGTAATTCTATCTTGTGTTGTGAATGTAAAATTGTGTTTTTATCCTTATATAATAGTTCTAATTTATCTTCATCATTTATGTTTTTCTTTTTCATTATTCTTTGAGCTGGTTTATGGAGTTTTTTTCAAGACATTCAGGGTCTATTAGTCGTCCTTCGTAGTAATCAACTAAATATTTTGTGTTTATTTTTTTTGTTATTGTATTGTTGTTGGAATTGTATGCTTTTTTTAAGGTCAATTGCAATAATACTTCAAAATAACACCCGTATTCTTTTCTGTATCGTTGAAATTGATCTTTCTGATGGACGAATATCCATCCACATAACATATCTAAAAAAAATGTCATGCTATCGTGCCATGTATGCAATTACAGATGTTCGGTCAATATGTTGTATTTTAGCATAAAAATAAGCAATTTTAACATTGAATCAATAGGAAGAGCATCTCTTCCTTTCTTTTTCTTTGATTCTTTAATATTCAACATTGGAAAAACTTCTTCAATAAATATCAACAACAAAACGAGAAAGATGATTCTTTGGAACATTCCAATCAAGTGTCTTAATACCTAATTTTGTTTAATTCTTATTAAATTTTCTTTTCACCATGAAAAACAACACCAAAACAATTTATACTTAATATAAATTATGTACAATCAAGAATATAAATTTAACCATCTAAAAATCATTTAAAACAAAAAAATAAAACACTATACATAAAAAATATCTAAAAAAAATAATAATACTCACCTAAAAATACAAATTAATAAAAATAAAATAAAATATCAAAAAAATAATGAAAAAAAATAGCTTAAATTTTTTTAAGGATTTTGTCAATAATTTAGATCATTGATAGTTTTTCTTATTTTTCTTATTTTCATAGTCAAATAGTCTTTATTTTTGATTTTAAGCTAGTGAATGTTTGTTTTTCATGTAGGTTTGTGACGGTCTTTTGAATGTAAAAATCGTAATTTTTATTTAATTTAAATAGTAAAAATTAATTTGAACATCAGGTTTTTTGTATTTTTCTGTATTTTTATGAAAAACTTGTTGTTTTGGATACGGCGTACAGTCTATCTTTATGATGGATTATTGAGTTACTTATTGCATTCTTCGCTCAATACGCTGTGTCTTTTAGATTAATTAATCTTGTAAGGTTGTAAATGGTGTTTCTTAGTTGGATTTCGTTGTTTACTGCATTTTCAGTAGTGCTGATTAATTTCAAAACTCCATTATCACCTTTCAAAAAACTATTAATGCCTTTACTTCTTGAAAAACGAGCTTTATAATGAATTTTATATCTTTTATTCAAGAATTTTTCTGTCATTTTGTAAATAAGGTCTGAAATATGGATTATTAATCGTTTATGTTTGCAGTTTTCGATATTTGAACATCCTTTGCAAGAATAGGTTTTAAAAATGTACTTTTTTGTCTTGCAAATGTCTGGAAGATTATCTTCCTTGTGAGGTTTCCAATGTTTAACCTTTTTTACCTCTACTAATCTCATAAAACGGCCAAAAGGACAGATATAACCATTTTTAACTCTTATGAAATCTTTTTTTGTTGACTTTTTTCTTTTTTCTTTATATTTCATTTTCACGCCTTAAACTATTATTATGGTCTTCAGATAATTTTTTAGACATTACTAATGCATTTATTTTATTAATGAATAAATGATAGAGGTTTTCTGTGGAGAAATAACCAGAATCTGCGATTAAAATGTGTTCACGAATTCTTTTTCGTATTTCACTGTAATTTCTTCTTTCTCCAAATTCTCTTTGCATTTCAATGAAAAGATTAATTGTTTCATAAATGTTTTTTAATACATCTTTTATTGTTTTCCAATCATTTGATTGAGTTAACAACATTCCAGTCAATATTATGTGGTTTTCTGTCATGATTTCTTGCAAATTGAAAGCAAAATCATAAAATTCCTTTTTTTGTTTTCATCCAACAAGCCTCAGAAAATGAAACAGAAACACTTCCAATGTTCCTTTCATTTATAATAATAGAATAAATGTCTAATTTGCCAAATATGTTGGTATTGTAGAGATTAATTCTTTTTAAGATTGAATTAATTGTTTTACACATTTCTTCATCATTTTTATAAAATTCCAATTTCTCTTCTAATCCATTTATTGTGCGATTAATAGATTTTGGTGTATTATTATACAATAAATTCCATTCGTTCATTAGTTTTAGTCTTTCTACATCTTTTAGCGTGATTTTGTTATTTCTGGATGCTCTGACGATTGCGTCAGTCCCATCAACAAATAATTTAACAAAATCTAAGAAGTGAAAATCATTTAATAAGACCAATGTGGCGATGAAAACTTTTTTTATTACTTTTGCATCACTTTTATTTAAAAAATTGGCGAATGAATTACGTGATGGCTTTAATCCACAAGTAACGATTAGAAGAAATTTGTTTTTCTTGCATTCTTCTTCCATTTTAGTATAATTGGCAATATCTATGCTAAAACAGTATAATACTACAATTAAAAGTAGTGTTCGAGGATATGCAGGACGTCCACGTTTGGATTCAAATTTTGAATCCAATTGATGCATTAAATTTTGAACCATTTTGCTGAATACAAAATTAGTGATTGTTAACAACATTTTAGGACAATCCTCCTCCTGTTTAAGTTTATTTAAAATACTACCGTTCTTATACTCTTTCAATTCCATAACTGACATGAAAAATCAAAGTATTATTCAGTTTAAAGAATTATTCAGAGGTTTAAATTTTCAATGAAAATTCACTAAAAATCAATGGAAATCCAGTGAAAATTAAATTAAACACATAAATTTTATCTAAAAAATTTAATAAATAATTCTTATATAATAATATGTAATTTAAAGTATTTATA
>ULTB01011818.1_pt1 | contig 40236 bp, 28 predicted proteins | sample 1957251 | NCBI WGS metagenome assembly ULTB01 (sample SAMEA4835724, study PRJEB28245) | human gut metagenome | biome: gut microbiome; material: fecal sample | place: Denmark | collected 2008
TTAGCAATATCCTCTACAGATAATCCCATACTTAAAAGACGCTTTGCAGTTGCAGTCTTTTCTTTTGCCTTGCCTTCGGCGAGACCTTCTGCCTTGCCTTCGGCGAGACCTTCTGCCTTACCTTCGGCGAGACCTTCTGCCTTGCCTTCGGCATGTGCTTCGTCACGCAGGTCTTTCATACGCATTTCGTAAGTCATATAGGCATCCCTCACTTTCTTGTCATTTTTAATTTCTACAATCGTGTCAGCAACCTCACGTGTAAAATTACTGGTAATAGTATTGCTGTTGATGTAGTCAAACAGACTTTGAATGTCCGGTGACACATCACCTTTGGTTCCCAAGGTATTGAGAAACATAATAACAGCTTCATCTGCCAATTCAATATTCATGTTTTCCAGACAACGCTTCTTAAAGGTATAAATACGCTGGGAATCCTGAAAAAAATCAAACAGGCAAAAGAAAATTATATACGTAGGAGATAATTCGTCATAATCCTGACCTTTTTGCAGCATATCCGTATCAAGCATAGCTTGATAGTAGCGAGTACGCTTAGGCAACAGAAATTTTCCTGTAGCACGATTAACAGGATTCTTTACCTGCATTTCCAAATTATAATGAGTATTGGCAGCATCTGCAATTCTAACATCCAGACGAATACCATGGCTGTCAGGATAAACATCAATAGTCTGCTCTGCTTCAAGATAGGTAATGTCTGCAATTTCGGTATGTAAAAGCTCTTCCAGAATATGCTTGCAGATGCGTTTTCTGAGCATAACGTGCTTGAAAAGAAAATCGTTAGACAGAGTCAGCTTATCGAGATTAGAGATTTGCTTTTGCATATGTTTCCTCCTTTGATTATAGCATAATTTGCAGTAAAAATATATAAGCCGGCAATTGCGACTGACATAAAGGAAAAGGCGCCTGCCGAAAGCTCGACAGGCGCCACTGGTCCGCACGACCAGGCATAAGCTCCGCCAAAATGCGGCTACCTATGCAACTAAGGTAATTATAACACAGAAACGCCTTGAAAACAATAGTTCGTTAAACGAAAAGTGCTATTACACTTAGGGCATATTTCATTACTGCAAAAGGCGTTCTCCCCTGCGGGAGAACGCCTTTACTGTTTACTGAGCTTTATTCACTTGTCACTGCCGACAATTTATTTTGCCAGCTTGTTGCCGTAATGGTCGCGCTCACCTTTAGTATCGTTTACGCGTACACGTTCAATCTTATCGCGATCGCCGTCTTCACCGCTGATGCGTTCTACACGGATGCGGCCCAATTCAGGCTCAAATTCTTTGATGATCTTTTCTTCCAGAGCTGCGCCGTTTTCGATTGCACGATAGAGCATTGCAGCAAATTCATAACGAGTCATCAGGCGGTCACCGCCGAAGTTGCCGTCAGGATAGCCTTCAATGTAGCCGTTGCCTGCCAGCTTAGCGATGTATTCATATGCCCAGTGGTTATCCGGAACATCCGGGAAGAGCTTGGTCTTGGTTTCATCCAGCATACCGAATGCTTTTTCCATCTTAGCCATCTTGGCACCCATTACTGCCAATTGACTGCGCAGGTCGATAACCTCACGAGCCAGAGCGGTACGACTGTTGCTTACATGGTTGGTGCGGTCCAAGGATATATATCTTAAATTTTTAGAAGTTCCAACGCATGCCAGCATTCCATTGCCAATCCTTGTAGAAATCGCTGCCCGTGCTGCGTTCTACATCAAAGTAAACATGACTGTTTTTGCTGGTTGCCAAGGCTACACCCAAGCCGTATTCAAACCAAGTATCATTATAGGTGTTGCTTATGGGTAAGCTGCTGTCTTCTGCCTCCATTACTACATCATAGCCGCCACCAAATTCATGGAGCAGGTTTGCTTTAGCATATACAATACCTTTTTCGCCAATCTTCTTGCCAATATTGAAGCCAATGCGACCAAGTGCACTCTTAATACCGCTTTGATCAACCAAAATTCCGTTATCTGTTTCATAGCTTGCACCGCCCATGTAACCCAAGGTCAGCTGTGCTTGAGGCTCAATGTACCAGCCATTGTTCAAATCGTTTTTACGACCATATTCTGCACTGATGGACACGCCGGTATTATCATACTCGCCGGTAATTTTGTTACCTTTGGTATCAAACACCTTGAAATCATTATCCATATTGCTAATCTTGAACACAAAATCAAGGTAATGACCCTTGCTATATTGTTCAGTGGTATAGAAACTAATAGACTTGCCATGATTGTCGCCACTGCCACAACTATAGCTGCTCTTGCCATCCACATAGCTCAGCGCTACGCCCTGATAACGCACTACGTCATCGGTACGTTTGGTAACTGTGTCATAGCCCAATTCGTAGGTAGTGTACTTGTTCTCAAAGCTGCCGTCATAACCAATCTTGCTGCCTTTTACTCGGAACCAAGCACCCTGCTCTTCCTCACCATTATGTCTCAGCTCGCCCATACGCTGCAGCAGCTTATCATTTTCTGTACGCCAGGTGTGGTAGTTCAAAGAATTAACAGCCAGAACAGTTTCTACACTGGTAGTAGGTTTATTAAGCTTTTCTATATCCTTCAAATACCAGTCTGTAGAATAACCTTCAGTAACAGTATCACCTTTATCCTTTTCATACTTAGCCAAGTCATACTTATTCCAGAACAAAGTGCCTTCACTATCTTTAGCCTTAAACTCACCCTGCTCATCCTTAACGCTGACGAGAACAGTACCCTCTGCACCATCGTGAGAGCCATCCGCTGCCACATTATCCAAGGTGATATAATGAATGCCATTATGAAGGCCCTTTACATAAATACGGTCGCTGTTATCTGCATTTTTAGAAGCATCGATATCCATTTTTATAAGGTTTTGAGAAGCGCCATCCCCCTTCAGATTCTTCAAATACAATTTACTGAACTTGTTATCATCTTTATCGGCAGTCATATCCAGCTTAGCACCGTTAGCAATATTTAAGGTATTCATCCAGCTGTTACCGGTCAGATTCCAATATGATGTGCCATTATTCATATTGATATTGATATTAGCATCCCCAGTGGTTATTGCGCCTTCCTGGAAAACGCCCATAATACCACTAAACTGCACAACGCCCTCGCCGTTATTATTAATATCCACTCTACTGTTACCATCTACACTAATCTGGGAATTATCATGTAAACTGATGAAATCCTTTTGCAAATCAACAACGGCAACATTTTCGTTCTTTTTCACACTGTTTGCAAATATAGCAATCTCTGCATTCACCTTAACAGCATCACTAAAAGCAATAGTAGATTTCTCATTATTGAAAATATAATTATTAGCCTGACCATAAAGAGCAACGCCCTTCTTTCCACTAACAGTAATATCTGCAGTCTTGCCTACAAAATTACTTCTTTCTGTCATATATAAGCCTTTATTGCCAACTTGCTGAACAACCTCATCACAATTCACATTAATCTTTAAATGACCATCCACTTTAATGTCATTAGTATGTGTTGAATAAAAACCAGTGCCATCTTTACCACCTTGCAAATCAATATCTATGTTCTTATTGCTAAGAAATTTTTTGGAACTTCTAGTGTTGTCAATTAAATTAATACCTATATTACTCTCGGTACTTGTGTTGCCTGTATTTTTTATGATTAAATCATTATTAAAAGTCAGACTAGCTCCATCGGAATATATACCAATAACATTTTTTCCATTCTCAATATTAATAGTTACTTTTCCATTTCCTACAAATTGAGACTTGCTGTTCAACTCCAAGCCTTGATGCCAATCGTCGGTAGAAATATTAGATATTAAAAGTTCATTAGAAGAGATACTAGCGCCTTCACCTGTAGATAATCCGATTGCACCATAGCCGGTAATTGTTGTTTTAGCATTAGCAAAATCCAATTTACAGTTATCGTCAACCCATATAACAGCATTGTCGTCCCATTGATCTCCCTTTTCTATTAAAACTGTATCACCCTTAAACGTTAATTTACTATTTTCTTCAACTGCCACACTAGGATAATCCCCATCATTTTTTAACGTTAAGGTTCCTTGTTTTATTTCTACAACAGCATCTTTCCCATCATAGATGTATACTGAATTATCATTTCCAGCATCTATAGTTGTGTCGCTATTAAAGCTCTGACTATCATCAATCCTTTCATCATACACCGGTGCAGCCATCAGACAGCCGGACATTACGCCCAACGTTATAGCTGTAGCCAACACTTTGTGTCCAATCAATCCTTTAGTAGTTAAACTCTTATTCTTTTTTATAACAAGGCCTCCTAAAAATATAAATAAATTTTTATATACAGCAAAATCACTCATAAGATAGGCAAAGCAATAAAACTGATGAAAACCTATTGTATCATATCTATGTTTTATTAAATTTTTAATAAAACACCGAACATATCAAAAGAATATGTAAACTTTTAAACAGATAAAGTAACAAAATCTGCTCTTTTAGCTCAGACATTTGCCTTGCTGAACAATAGCCGGAATATTATTTTATTTTTGCTGACAAATTCTCCTTCAGCTTTCAATCTAATAAAGCCTGTCGGAATATGCTTGCGTTTTATCAGCTTGTCCAAATAAAAATCTCTGTGGATTTCCATTAGCTCACCTTCTTTAGAAGAGATTTTTGCAACATGTTGCATTTTTCTCTTCTATTATAGCCTTTTATCTCCCCGTATTCAATCTTAACGCCATTTTTAAAAGAGATTTTTACAATATGCTGCACTTTTCTCTTCTAAATTCGCCTTTTTCTTCCTAATATTCACCCTCAGCACCATTCCTGCAAGAGATTTTTGCAACATGTTGCACTTTTCTCTTCTAAACTTGCCTTTTCCACCCTAATATTCACCCTCAACGCCATTTCTGCAAGAGATTCTTGCAACATGTTGCACTTTTCTCTTCTAAATTCGCCTCACAACGCCAAGCTCCCTCAAAAACGCAAAAGCCCCTGAAGCAGGACAAGCCTGCTTCAGGGGCAATCATGATAAATTTTATTTTGCTTTCGGTCCCAGGCCGTACTTCTTCAGATAACGGTACAGGGTTACGCGGCTGACATCAAGCATTGTTGCCAGCTTACTGATATTGCCGCCGGCAGATTTCCAAGCTGCAATAAAGGCTTCCTTATCATACTTCCAGGAGCGCTCCAAGGTTTTGTCACCGGGCAGCTTAATGTTTTCTGCTTCGATGATGCTGCCGGGAGTGTGGAAGAATGCCTGCTCGATAACACCCTGCAGCTGCTTGATGTTACCCGGCCAGCTGCAGGACAGCAGCAGGGAAACAGCCTCAGGAGAAAGGCGTTTTTGCGGCAGGTTGTGCTGCGCGGACATTTCCACCAGAATATGCGAAGCGATAACCTCGATATCCTTCACGCGCTCGCGCAGAGGCGGCACGCGCATGGTGGTATCAAGCACCAGCTCATACAAATTACGGGAGAACAGGCCCTTATCTGCCAAGCGCTTGAGGTTGGAATCGCAGGCAGCGATTACGCGCACGTCGAACATACGCGGCTTGCCGCCCTTTTCCGTTGCAGGCAGGCCGTGCGTCAGTGCATCGGCCAGCTTGTCGCCCATTTCGAGCGGCAGCTTTTCTACCTCATCAAGGAACAGCGTACCGCCGATAGCAAGCTCCAGCTTGCCTGCGGACTGCTGTCCGTCCTCATTGGTGCCGAAGAATTCGGCCTCCAGCTCTGCCAAGGAGGCGTTGTGGCATTTTACCGCAATCAGCGGAGCAGCAGCGCGGGGGCTGGCCTGATGAATGCCGTGTGCCAAGCGCTGCTTGCCGGTACCGGGCTCACCCTGCAGCAGGATGTTATGGTCGGTGCGGGCAACGCGGCTCGCCTTATGCTGCAGCGCCAAAAATTCGCTGGTTTCGCCAACCATGCTGTACAGGCTGTAACGGCTGCTGTAGCCGGTTGCATGGGCAATGGTAGTTTTCAAATCCTCAATGGACATGGAAAGCACCAAAGCACTTTCTACCTCGCTGCCAACCTTAATCGGCATAACAGTGGTAATATCCTCAAAGGTTCTGTCTTGGGTAATCCAAGTGATTTCACGACGCTGTGTTGCTACGCCATGCAGCGCTTTTTTGATAGGAATATGCTCGTAGTTCAGGAACACGTCCTCCAGACGCTCATGTCCTTCCAGACGCTTGCGGCCGTTTTCGTTGCAGTATTTCACGCTGCCGTCCTTGCCAAGCCAGTAAACGGTTACAGGCAGCTGCTCCATCATAATGCGGTTGATGCTCCAAGCCTCCAGCATGTTCAGGTGCTGCTCGATGGAATATTTCATCGTCATCAGCAGGCTCAAAAGCAAATCATATGGCAAATCGTTCTGATCCAAGGAAAAGAAGGAAATAATATAGCGGATTTTGCCGTTTACGCAGATAGGCGCACTGCAGGCATCGCCGGAATGGCTGTCCTTAATCCACATTTCCGGACCGAACATCAAAAAGGGCACGTTATGCTCGCGCGCAATGCTGATGCTGGAGGTACCAACATCCTCCTCCAGAACACGCATGCCCTGAATATCCTCGATAATGCGTTGGAAGAACGGCATAGCGTAGTTTTTGATTACATAGCCGTTTTCATCAATCAACAGCATGCTCAGGTTATGGATATTGAAATGCTGCTTGCTTTGCTCATAAAGACCGTCAACGTATTTGACGATGAATTCATGCGTCTTTTGGTGCGCGATAATCTCTTCGTGGCTCAGCTTATTGATTTTGGGCATAGTTTCGTGCGGCAGATGCATAGCACGGCAACGCTGCCAGCTGTCGGCAACCCACGGATGCACGTTGAGGTCAACAATGCCCTCTTCCATAAACTTTCTGTAATAAGCAGCCAGCTTATCCTTATTTCTTCTCTCACGAATCATATTTTATACCCTCCCCCGCTGCCCGGCAGTCGGCTGCCGTCAGCAGAACTTTTATTTATAAACCTCGCCGTTCGTAATCAACACCCGGCGTGCTCCATAATAGCGTTGTTTCCAGTAATCGTCCTTCAACGACGAAAGCATTACACCCTTGGACGAGGATGCGCTCCAAAATTGTCCGTCACCGGCATAAATGCCCACATGCGATGCTCCCGGCGCGTAAGTGGTAAAAAATACCAGGTCGCCCGGACGCAGCTGCTTCTGCGTTACAAAAATTCCCTGTAACGCCTGCTCGTCTGCCAGTCGCGGCAGCTTGGCCTTGCAGTCCTTAAACACATACTGCACGTAACCGGAGCAGTCAAAGCCCTTGGTCGTGGTTCCGCCGAACACATAGGGAACACCCTTGTATTTGGCAGCACGGCTAACGATTTCCTTGCCCTTAACCTTGGGGATGCCCTCCTTGGCAAAGGCCTCCCAGGTCAGCTTCTGATAGGTTGCATCATTCAGCTCGCCATCCGCCTTCAGCTTGTGCTGCTTCTGGAAGCTTTTCAGCGCACTGCTGGTAGCCTCCGTCATGCGTCCGCTGGGGCGTTCGTCACTGAAGCCCAGCACCTGCAGCTTTTGCTGTGCCACCTTCAGGCGCCAGTTGCTTTGCTGCACCTGCACCTTAGACTGCTTTTCCTTAGTTTTTTTTGACTTTTTAGCAGCGGCTTTCTTTGCCTTTTTCTCAGGCTTCGCCTGCTTGGGTGCCTTTACCTCGGCAGCAGGAGCGGCTGCGGTATCGGCTTTGACGGCAACAGGCTCCGGCACCGCCCTCGCAGGCTGCACCTCGCTTACGGCCGGCGGCGTTGCCACCGGTGCCTTATGCGGTTTGTTGCTGACAATAGGCGCTGCAGCCTGTGCCTGCCACGGCAGACTGCAGGCCAGCATGATTGCGGTCAGCATGGAAGCCAGCTTCTTTTTCATCTTCATCAGCCCCGCTCAAATGCAAAATTAAAAATTAATTGCAGTTATATACGTCCCAGCTTTTCAGCTTGCTCAGCTGAGCAATACTGTAATCTATATCGCGCAGCAAACGCTGCTTGTCATGCGGCAGCGTTGCTGCCAGCTGAACGTAGTTCGATACATGGTTGCTGCGGAAGAGGCAGTGCCTGTCCGCAGGTAAATCTATATTTTCTATTATCAGCTTCAGCTCGCGCATCAGTCCTGCCGGTGAAAGCGGGTTGAATTTGCCTGCCTCGTACTGCTCCAGCAGCTCGCTGCCGCGGTACAGCATCAGGCAAAGCGCGCTTAAGTGCGTCGGCTTGATAATGTTAATCGCCTTGGCTGTCGCCAGTGCGTGGCGTTCACTGCCCTCCGCACCTGCCAAGCCCAGAATAATCATCATGGAAAGCTTCATGCCGCTGGCGGTAACTCTGCGGCCCGCTTCAATCGCCTGCTCGGCATCAACGCCCTTGTTGACAGCCTTCAGCGTAGCATCGTCGCCTGTTTCCATGCCATAATACAAAAGCTTCAGGCCTGCTTCCTTCAGCTGGCGCAGCTCCTCCTCGCTCTTGCGCAGGATATCCTTGGGTGCAGCATAGCTGGCAACGCGCTGCAGATGCGGAAACTGCTCGCGCAGTACCTGCAGAATCTTCAGCAGCTTAGCCGTAGGCAGCACCAAAGCATCGCCGTCCGCCAAAAAGACGCGGCGTACCTTGTTCTTGCCGTAATGCGCCGCCAGTGCAATCTGACGGGAAATTTCTTCATCCTTTAAAATCTGAAAGGGAACACCTCTGTACATGTTGCAGTAGGTGCATTTATTATGTGCGCAGCCGCGCGTAACGCGCAAAATAAAGCTGCGTGCCTCACTGGGAGGTCTGAAAACTGGTGTGTCATAAGACTGAACCTCCCACGACTAAAGTCGCGGGGTTCCCAGCCAAGAATCCTAGTGGATTCAGATACACTGGGCTATCCCCGTAGTTCCTACGGTTCTTATATACGTTATCTATGCTATATTAAATGTTCTTAATCCTTCGTTTAGAATATTAATTGCTGCATTTATATCTCTATCATGGGCTGTTTTGCATTCAGGGCATATCCATTCTCTTATTCCCAGATTTTTAACATCTTTGTTGATATATCCGCAAATATGACAAGTCTGACTTGAAGGAAAGAACTTATCTATTTTTACTAATTCTTTACCATACCATTCAGCTTTGTAGCTTAACTGTCTGACAAATTCAGACCAGCTGACATCTGATATTGCTTGAGCTAACTTATGGTTTTTGATCATGTTTTTTACTTGTAAATCTTCTAAGCAAATCACATCATACTTTCTTATAAGTTCAGTCGACAGTTTGTTCAACATGTCTTTTCGTTGATTGACAATCTTTTCCTGCAAATTCGCTACTTTTATTCTTGCTTTATCCCAATTTGAACCACCTTTTGTTTTTCGAGATAATTCACGCTGGAGTTTAGCAAGTTTTGATAACGATTTTTGCAGGTATCTATGATTATTATATTTGTTTCCGTCAGACGTTATCACAAAATCTTTAATACCCAAATCTATACCGACATATTTATCGGTTCTTACAAACGCAGGTTTTTCTACTTCTGTACAGCATATTGAAACAAAATACTTTCCGCTAGGTGTCTGCGATATCGTAGCATTTATTATTTTCCCTTGTGGTATCTGTTTATCTCTAAATCTTACTTTGCCAATCTTGGGAAGTTTTATTTTGCCATCGACGAAAGCAATATTGTTATTAGTGTAATTGGTCTTATAGCTTCTATGTCTGTTCTTCTTTGACTTAAACTTCGGATAACCGGCTTCTTTACGCCTAAAGAAATTTTGATACGCGGCATCTAAAATTTTAAGAGAATTTTGCAAAGAGCATTTGTCCGGTTCTTTCAGCCACTCATACTCTTTTTTCAGCTTTGTCAGCTCGGCAGAACATTTACTATAATTTAGCGTCGTTTTGTCAGCCTCATAAGCCTTTATTCTCTTATCCAGAAAATAGTTATAGACAAAACGGACACAACCAAAAGTTTTCTGTATTAAATTTTCCTGTGTTTTATTTGGGTAAATTCTAAACTTATAAGCTTTTTCCATAGTTAATACGCTCATTTCTCTTTTTAACACTCTATTATTATAGCATATTTAGCAGAGAGATTTATGCGTTTGCTTAGTTTTTATTGTTTCTAGATAACATATGTAAGAATCGTAGTTCTTTTTAGTCGTAACTTTGGAGGTTGTCGTTCACGAAAGGACGCTACTCCTAACGCAGTTCTCTTATGAACTTCTTTAGCTTTCACTAAAGCACAGACTATATCTTATCCCTCGCCATTACACGTTAGGGCCTGTCCATATCCCCGACCGATTGCTTGCCGGGTACTTCCCTCAAGAGGAATAGTCGTTGAGCTTTCTCCTGTTCGGAGCTTAGTTGCTGATTGTCCATTTTTTAGCAGCGGCACTTAGGTTTTAACCATATGCCATATAGCAGATTTTTTCTACTTTCGTAACCATTCACGCTTAAGCTTATTTCATCCTTACGTTGTAGTTCTGCTATCTTTAGGAGTTTCCAGCAGTTAAAACAGTATTGGACCAGCGTAACTACTCTGGTCGCTACGTACTAATTTCTTAATACGCTGACTAGTTTAGGTCGCCTAACTCATGACTAAAGTCACGAGTGTGCGGCTCCTTGTTAATCAAAAAACATTTCTACTATTCTACCTCATTTTACTTTGATTGATTTGGCGCCAGTTTGAGATCTCAGAGATTTTGTAAAGTATAGTACACTTTAATATTATTATACTAGATTTTTCGCCATTTGTAACGTCCACCTGAAAACTTTTTGTTACTTTTTTTACAGAGATTTTGTGAAACATTGTCAGAGTGTAAAATAAGTGTGATTTTCCGCGCCTGCAGGCAACGACATGAGCGCTTGGGCAGGCAAAAACGGACGTAATAACAGCGGCAAAACACTTATATACACATAAAAAAGCACGCCTGCAGGTAATGCCGCAGGCGCACCAAGGAGGCTGACACAGGTCAGCCTCCGATGCTTCATATTATTTTTTCGGTAAGCATAACGCTTTACAGCATCAGCTTATCATTTGCGTTTTCTGCGCAGGAAGAAGAAGGCAGCACCACCGATGATAATAACGCCGCCGATAATCGTCAGCCAGCCAAAGCCATCATCGTCATCCTCATTTTCTTCCTCATCCTCGGCAGCAGGCAGCTCCGCCGTGCCCACAGCCACCGGCCATTGGCTCTTCATCTCGCCATGGACTGCCGTAACGGTAACAACGCCGTCTGCCTTGCCGATCAGCTTGCCATCTTCAATAACAGCAATTTTTTCATCGCTCACGCTCCACTCCGGTGTCACGCCGTCAGCCTCGCCCACAACGTAGGCCTCCAGCTTCAGCGCCTCGTCTATTCCCAGATGCGCCGGCAGATTCGGTGCCTCCAGCTTCGGCTCATAGGCGGTAATCTGCGTCATAAAGGCCTTTTCGCCCTTTTCCAGCAAAAGCTTGCCGGTAATTGTTGCAGTTCCCGGCTTCACAGCCAAAAGCTGCACATCGCCGTCCACCTTTACTATATCACTATCGGAGGAACGCAGATCCGTTACATTGTAGCCTACGCAGCCCGGCAGCGAAGCAACTATGCGTGTACGCTCGCCCACCTTCAGGCTTGCCTCCTCCGGAGCCACCGTCACCAACGGACTAAGCTCGGAAGCTGCGGTTGCAGGCAGGTCGGGGGCATCCTCGTCACCCTCCAGCTCGCCGCTTTCGATTGCAGGGCCTTCCAGCTCATCCTCCTCTACAAGCGGTGCTCTTTTGGCAGCCAGCATATTGATTGGGTCACCGTAAATAAGGCTTACCTCATCCTCTTTATCATTGCGGTACACAGCGCTCAAATCGGCAGCTACCAAAAATTTGGCAATAACCTCGCCCTCATCATCCAGTGCCGTCAGCTGGTAGAACCAGCCGTCCACAGGCTCCTCCGCATAAAGCAGCTTATAATCATCGGTATCCTCCGGCAAACCCGTCTGCTTTTCCGGCAGGCCGGCAAGCAGCGCGGCGGCAGCAGCCTCGGATACATCAAAGCTGTCCTCGTTAAATCTGTATTCACCCTGAACATCAAGCGGCAGCGGTCCGTCCTGATAGGCGGTAATGCTCTTGTCCTTCAGTACGAAGCGCAGCTCTACCGTATCATTATTTTGGTAATCTACCTCGGCAATACCGTCGCCATCTTCATTAATTTCAAAAACACCGGCAGTAACGAAATCCTCCGCACTGTCCTCTTCCTCACTGCCACGCATAACCTTCAGCTCATAAAGGTATTTATCATCGCCCAATGGCTTGATATTCAGCACGCCGTTATTATACTGGCTGCTTTCGGTCCACACATAGCAGCCTGCTGTATTCTTCCAGTCATTTTTGGAGGCGGCGCCTGCCAGCAGCGTCAGGCTGCACAGCAGCAGGGTAAGCATAACAGTTACGATAATACGCATCATTTTTTCTTTCATTATGCTCCCCTCCTCAAATGCTCAGACGGAACCTGGCAGTCTTGGGATTAACGCCATCCATCCAATACTTCACAGTATATACGCCTTTAGCACATTTTTTGCCGCTGTTGCCGCTCGCCCAGCCGTTCCAGCTGAAGGCAAAATCCTGATTGGCGTTTCTTGCCTTATATTTCGTGCTATAGACCAGCTTGTTATTTTTATTGAAAATCTGGGCATAGCAGGTCTTGCCCGTAGAATTGTTCTTTTTGAAATACAGGCGCTGGTAAACATCGCCATTGCCCTTGCGGATAATCTTGGACGCACGGAACTGCATCTTGCTCTGCGGCTTGTAGCTGATGTTGACGGTCTTTTTAACCGCACCGCCCTTGCCAAAGCTGCTGGTCGTTACCAAGCGATATCTGCCGGGCTTCAGGTTCTTCATATCATAGCTGTAGGGTACAAAGCGGAAATATTTATCACCATCATAGTACCATTTTTTCAGCTCGCGCTGCTTCCAGCGCACAACAACCTTATTATCCTTGTTGAGCAGCACCGCCTTATCCTTCATAGGCCCCTTGCCCTCTACATAGCGCTGCACATTCAGCTTGGTGCCGTTTACCTTAATAGTTGTTTTGTACTGCGTCGCCGCCCACGCCAATGCCGTAAAAGCCACGAGCATTGCCAGGCACGCCCCGAGCACAACCTTCAGCCGTTTCATTTTTCCGCCTCCTAACCGCCGGATATAAAAAGACCCGGCATATACTTCTTCATTTAAAGTATATACCGGGTCAAGAATAACTATAAGTAACCTTTAGTTAAGAGTTGGGGAAAAAGCGCTCCAGCTGATGTCTTTTATTTTTGGTCGCCGCATCAATCTGCAGCTTGGCAAAAATTTTGTTGAGATATTGCTTAATCGTCCCCTCCGACAGCGACAATCTTTGCGCAATCTCCCTGTTCGTATGGCGTGCTGCCGCCAGCTGCGCTATCTGCAGCTCCTGCTCCGTCAGCTCCTGCAGGCCTGCTTCGGCAAAGCGTGCGGACATAATTTGTCCCCGGCCCGCCTCCAGCTGCTGCCCCAGGTGCAGCGCCGCTGCCGCCGCTGCTGAAAATTCACCTTGCAGCTCCTGCTCCAGATAAGGACGCAGCAGCGCTATGTTCTGCGCCAACGGCAGCACAAGCTTATCCGCCTCAGCCATTGCCAGCGCCTGCTTCAGCGAAGCGCGGCAGCTCGTTACATCGCCTCTGCCGGCAAAGGCCGCCGCCCTTTGCACCTGCAAATACAGCAGGCACAAGAAATTACTGTAGGGACGGCATTCCTGCTCCCAGTCGGACCAGCGCACCAAAAGCTCCGTATACTGCCCTTGTGCCAGCAGGCACTGGGCACTGATATAGTTGCGGCAGGGACGCGCCGGATAAAGCACCGAAGGCTGCTGTCCGTTTCCGTCCGTCAGCCAGCTTGGGATATATTCCGGCTTACCCAGCAATGCATAGTAAAAGCCGGCGCACATATCGGCAGTATTCAGCAGCATGCTCTGTTTCCACGGCTGCAGCTGCCACTGATTGCGGCTGTACGCCTCTGCCTTACTGCTGTAAACGCCGCGGAAAAGATCACGCTGCATCTCCAGAAAATCACAGCAGATAGTAATACACTCCTGCCCATGCTTTTCCGCCTGATAATACGCCTTCTGCAGAGGCATATCCATTTCGTCAATGCGTCCCTGCAGCAAAAGTGCTTCCGCCTCCGTCAGCTCGGCGGCTCCGGCACCGTGCCAGCCGCTCAGCAGATAGTACGGTGGCATACACTCCTGCATATCCTCCACCGTCTGCCGCAGACTGCAGCCCGTGCGCAAATACAGCCCCAGAACACTGGGCGCGCCGAAGGTCCAGATGCCCTGCTTGCTGAGCGTCTGCGGAGCGCCGCTCAGCAGCTTGTAGGCACGCCTGTGATGCTTGCTCATACCGGTAATGCTGTTGAAGGCCAAAAAGCTCAGAATAACCTCCAGCTCGCCGTAATAATTATCGCGCTCACGCTGGCTGAGCGCAGTGTTGCGCTCTAGAGCCGTCACGTACCATTCCTTGACCTGCAGCATTTCCGGCACCATATTCAGCGAAAACATGCGGCGCATAATTATCAGCACCGCCTGCGGATACTGCCACAAGATTTCCAACGGACATTCGCGCAGCCAGTCGAAAAGATGCTGCCTGTGCTGCGGGCGCATCGACCAGTCGCGCAGTTGCTGCACTGCAGCCAGCAGGCCGTCAAAATCACGGCCGCGGTACAGCCAGTCCAGCGCTTCCTCGTACTCCCTCTGCTGTGCGTACCATTGTCCCAGGCGACGGAAGTACATTTGCTGCTCAGCCTCCGGCAGCAGGCCGAAGGCATGGCGCGTTGCCTGCTTCAGCATATGGTGACACCGCAGTCTGCCGTTGGCCAGCCTGATAATAAAGGCATTGCATTCCAGCAGTCTGCTTACAGACTCTCTGCAGCTTGTGCCGTAAGCAAAGGCCACCTGCTCCGGCGTGAATTCCTCCGGCTGCCCCATAAGCAACAGCAAGCGCTGCTGCTCCGACGGCAGCGGCCGCAGCAGCACATTGGCTATCATCTCATAAACGCTGCCTGCATCAAGGCAAAAGCGCTGATACCTGTCGTAATTCAAAAAATTAAGATAGGTAACGGAAAACCAGCCCTCGCAGGCCTCATGCAAAGCATCCAGCTGCTGCGTTGTAAGCTGCAGGCCGCATCTGCTGCTGTATTCCGCCAGCTCGTCACGCTGCAGCGCCAAGTCATGCTTATCAAGGCAAAAGACCTTACGTCCCAGCTCCAACAGACGGCTGCCGTCAAAAATCTGCCCTCTGCTTACCAGCAGCAGGTGCAAATCAGCAAAGTCTGCCTTACTCAGAGCAAAGAGAAAATCAATCGCCTCGCTGCTCTCCAGCAGATGCAAATCATCTATGAACCAGTAGACAGGCTCCTGCGGCAGCAACTGACGGAACAGCTCCAGTACCAGCGTTTTGGCGTTGGTATCGGCAGGCAAAGACTGCTGCAGCAGCGCAGCGCCCAGCTCCGTACCCTGCCAGCTGTGGCACACTCCCTGCCAGAAGGCCTCGGCACCGGCGCCGTAAATACTCTGGCGCAGTACCTTTTTGCCGCAGCGCTCCTGCTCCTGCAAAAAGTACTGTACTGCCAGTGTTTTGCCATAGCCCATGGGAGCAACAACCAGCGTTGTTCCCGCTGTCTGCAACTCTGCCAAAAGCTCTTTTATTCTCTTGGAATAATATAAATTATTGAGCCTTTTCATAGTGTTTTTACTTAATTACGTTCTGCGGTGCTCCTGCCAGCCATTTTTCGATGTTGGCAAAAACGATATCGGCACGTGCAGCCAGTGCTTCGGCGCTGGCGAAGGCCACGTGCGGTGTCAGCACGGTGTTCTTTGCATGGCACAGAGGATGCTCCGGTGCAATCGGCGGCTCGCCCTCAAACACATCAATGCCTGCGCCCGCCAATCTTCCTTCGTTCAGCGCCTGTGCCAGCGCCTCGCTGTCTACAACAGGACCGCGCGCAGTATTCAGCAGTACGACCGTCGGCTTCATCTTGGCAATAGCCTCGGCATTAATCAGTCCGCGGGTTGCGTCCGTCAGCGGCACATGCAGGCTGACAAAATCGCTGGCAGCCAAAAGCTCATCCAGACTTACATAGCTTACACCGTCAGCCTGCAGCTCTGCCTTCGGAGTACGGCTGTAGGCCAGCACCTTGCAGCCGAAGGCAGCGGCAATCTTCGCCACTCTGCTGCCAATCGCACCGGTGCCAACTACGCCGAAGGTCTTGCCAAAAAGCTCAAAGCCTACCAGGCCATCCTTCGTTCCTGCCTGACGGCAGCGTGCATCACAGGGAACGATATTGCGGATAACGCTGATAGCCAAACCGAAGGTCAGCTCTGCTACCGCATTGGTGGAGTAGCCTGCGGCATTGCACACTAAAATTCCGCGCTCACGGCAGGTAGCCAGCGCAATATGGTCTACGCCGGTAAAGGCCACGGAAAGCATTTTCAAATTAGGGCAGGCGTTGATAATCTCCGCACTCAGCGGCTGGTTGGCCAGCATGATAATATCAGCCTGCTGCACACGCGCCAGCAGCTTCGTCTGGTCTGTTTCCTTCTCAGTATAATATACAAAATCATGACCTGCAGCCTGCAGCGGCGCTGCCAATGCATTTATCTGCTCCATCTTTACGCCTAACGGCTCCATAACTACTATTTTCATCAAAGTACCTCCGAAAAAGTCTATAAAATTTTTGCTTATCACTTACATATTACTACTGTAGGAATTGATTAGCAAGGAAGAATTTTTCGGGGCCTGCGTCCGCCTTTATAAATATTTGCGTCTGCAAATACAAAAAAGCCGTTCTTCTTTCGAAGAACGGCATATTTTCGTTGGTGATCCACCCGAGACTCGAACTCGGGACACCCTGATTAAAAGTCAGGTGCTCTACCAACTGAGCTAGTGAATCATTTGTCGCCATAAATTAGCAACATTAATAGTATACAGACTAACACAAGGAAAGTCAAGTACTTTTTTAAAATATTTTTGCTGTTTTTTCAGCAGCCTAAGCTTACAGCAGCTCCTTCAGAACGATAGTCTGCTCGCGGTTAGGACCAACGGAGATAATGCCCAGCTCAACACCGGATACCTCGCTGATTTTAGCCAGATATTTTTTAGCATTTTCCGGCAGCTCGTCATAGTTGCGGATGCCGCTGATATCTGTCATCCAGCCGTCGAACTCTTCGAAAATCGGCTCAACCTTAGCCAGAACGTTCAGGCTTGCAGGAATGCGTTTGAGAACCTCATCGCCAATCTTGTAGCCAACGCACATTTTAATCTTCGGCATTTGGTCAAGGATATCCAGACGGGTAATTGCCAGATAATCCAGGCTGTTCAGGCGTGCGCTGTAACGCAGCATGAAAGCATCCAGCCAGCCGCAGCGACGCGGACGACCGGTTACGGTGCCGTATTCATGGCCGGTTTCGCGGATTTGGTTGCCGGGGCCGTCGGTATCCAGCAGCTCGGTAATGAAGGGACCTTCGCCAACGCGGGTGGTATAAGCCTTAACTACGCCGACAACATGGTCGATGAAGCGGGGACCTACGCCACTGCCGGTGCAGGCATTACCTGCAGTCGGGTTGGAGCTGGTAACATACGGATAGGTACCATGGTCGATATCGAGGAAGGTAGCCTGTGCGCCTTCAAACAGAACGTTTTTGCCGGCGCTGAACAGCTCATCCATAACAACGCCGGTGTCGGCAACGTACGGACGCAGCTCTTCTGCATAAGCCAGATATTCCTTCAGTACGGTATCATAGTCAAACGGTTCTGCACCGTAAATTTTGGTGATAATAGCATTTTTTGCTTCCAGATTAACCTTCAGCTTATCAGCAAAGGTTTCGGGCTCCATCAGATCGCAGATACGGATGCCTACGCGAGCAACCTTATCCATGTAGCAGGGGCCGATGCCGCCTTTGGTGGTGCCGATTTTGTGATTGCCCAGTGCTTCCTCCTGCAGCTCATCAAGACGTTGATGATACGGCAGAACAACGTGTGCACGGTCAGAGATAACCAGATTGCTGCAATCAATGCCCTTTTCCTTCATGCCAGCGATTTCAGCCAGCACAACGCCGGGGTTGATTACAACGCCATTGCCCAGAACGTTAGTCTTATCATTAAACAGTACGCCGGAGGGCAGCAGACGCAGCTTATAATTAATGTTGTTAACTACAACGGTATGGCCTGCATTGGAGCCGCCGCTGTAACGAACTACAGCGTCAGCCTTTTGCGCCAAATAGTCAACAATTTTACCTTTACCCTCATCGCCCCATTGGGCGCCTAAAACTACAACAGATGACATTAGCAGTCACTCCTTATCAAAATTATAAACCAAATCTAGCAAAAATCTCGTCAACGTGGCGCAGCATCGGTTTCGGATCGAAGCAATGCTCAACCTCTTCGTCGGTCAGATATTTCTTGATATCCGGGTCAGCTTCAACGTTGGTCTTGAAGTCAGCGCCTTGCAGCCAACGTGCCATAGCGTTACGTTGTACCCATTTGTAAGCGTCCTCACGCAGTACACCTTTGGTAACCAGAGCAATCAGCAGGTTTTGGCTGAAAATCAGACCGCCGGTTTTGTTCATGTTGGCAATCATTGCATCAGGATATACCAGCAGCTTGTCGATGATGTTGGAGAATTTACGCAACATATGGTCCAGAGCAATAGTTGCGTCCGGCAGAATAACGCGTTCTACGGAAGAATGGGAGATATCGCGTTCATGCCACAGGGTTACATCCTCCAGAGCTGCTACTGCATAACCGCGCAGCAGGCGAGCCATACCGGAAACCTTTTCGCAGGTGATAGGATTACGTTTATGCGGCATAGCGGAAGAACCCTTTTGGCCGGGTGCAAAATATTCTTCAGCTTCACGGATATCGGTACGTTGCAGGTTACGGATTTCGGTTGCCATCTTATCCAGAGAGGAACCGATGATTGCCAAAGTAGTCATGAAATGTGCATGACGGTCACGTTGGATAACCTGGGTTGCCAGGCGTACCGGAGTGAGCTCCAGCTTTTCGCAGACATATTTTTCAACAAACGGATCAATGTTGGAGTAAGTGCCTACAGCACCGGACAGCTTGCCGACTGCCATCATTTCACGCGCTTGTTTCAGACGTTCGATGTCACGCTCGATTTCAGCGGACCACAGCAGGAATTTCATACCGAAGGTCATCGGTTCTGCGTGGATGCCGTGAGTACGGCCGATCATAACGGTATATTTGAATTCAGCGGCACGACGGCGCAGAATTTCATGGAAGTTTACCAAATGACGCATAATCAGGTCTGCGGATTGTACGGTCATGTAGCACAGTGCAGTATCCTTTACGTCGCTGGAGGTCAGGCCTTTGTGAATGTATTTGGACGCATCGCCTACATACTCAGCCACATTAGTCAGGAAAGCAATAACATCATGGTTGGTAACTGCTTCAATTTCCTTAATGCGGTCCAGACGGAAGTCAGCCTTCGTCTGAATATCCTTCAGCGCTTCGTCAGGCACAATGCCCAGTTTGTTCATAGCCTCGCAAGCCAGAATTTCTACCTTCAGCATGGTACGGAATTCATTTTCGAGTGTCCAGATATTACCCATTTCAGGATGAGTATAACGATCAATCATTTTTGTATGCCTCCCAAGACAATTTTATTCATGAAAAAACATCTGAAAGCCACAGATATTACCTTCAGATTCTTCACTACACTTTGTTGCATAAATATCATATCATTTTCCGCGTCTTATCGCAAGCTTTATGAACATTTTTTGTTGATTTTAGGTAAAATATTCGGTTTTTCTTCGCAGCTTCCTTGTAAGCTTTTTTACACTTATCAGAAAAAATCTTTTGCCAAGAGAATAAATTTCGCGCTTTTGACTCCCTTCAGGCAATGCTCCATGCAATACTCAAAAAGTCCCGAGATGTTAAAATCCCGGGACTTTTATTATGTCGCTGTATTTTTTTCTCAGCTTTCGCGCTTCGTAAAGCCGACAAATTTGGTGAACTGCTTTTGGAAGAACAGATTAACGGTATCTACCGGACCGTTACGATGCTTAGCAATAATCAGCTCGGTGTGCTTGTTTTCCGTTTCCGGATTGTAGTAATCCTCGCGGTACAGGAATGCTACGATATCCGCATCCTGCTCCAGAGAACCGGATTCACGCAGGTCACTGAGCATAGGGCGTTTAACCTGACGCGATTCAACGCTACGGCTCAGCTGTGACAGCGCCAGCACCGGCACATCCAGCTCACGCGCCAAGGCCTTCAGCGAGCGGGAAATTTCCGAAACCTCCTGCTGACGGTCGCCGGAATAATTGCGCTTGCCGCTGCCCTGCATCAGCTGCAGGTAATCGACTACAATCAAATCCAACCCATGCTCTGCCTTCAGGCGACGTGCACGGCTGCGCATATCCATTGCAGTAATGCCCGCCGTATCATCAATATAGATTTTCGCACGGCTCATCGTATCGCAAGCATCCCAAAGGTGCGTCCAGTCCTCGTCATGCATCTCGCCTACGCGCAGGCGCTGGCTGTCGATGCCCGCTTCGGCGCACAGCATACGGTTAACCAGCTGCTCCTTGCTCATTTCCAGGCTGAAGAAGGCTACACTGCGCGGTTCGCCGCCGATAACCTTGTGCGCACGCAGCGCTACGTTCTGCACAATGTTCAGCGCCAGCGCAGTTTTACCCATGGAAGGACGCGCTGCCAAAATAATAAAATCGGAAGGATGCAGACCGCTCGTCAGCTTATCCAGATCCGCAAAGCCTGCCGGCAGACCTGTAAGACCGCCCTTGTTCTGCAGCAGACTTTCGATGCTCTGCACGCTGTCCATCAATACGTCGTTAATTGCTGTAAAATCCGTCTTTTTCTTGCGGTTGGAAATTTCCAGAATGCGGCTTTCCGCTGTATCCAGCAGCGTACCAACATCCTCATTAGCCTCATAGCCCATAGCCGCAATTTCGGTAGAAACGCGCACAAGCTGACGCAGAACCGATTTTTCGGCAACAATATCCGCATGGTATTTGACGTTGGCCGCCGTCAGCACCACATTCGCCAGACTGGTGATGTAGGCAATGCCGCCGATGTCCTCCAGCTTATTGTCACGCTTGAGGATTTCCGTAACAGTAACCATATCTACTGCTTCATTTTTATTATAAAGCTCCAGCATCGCACTAAAGATAACGCGATGCGCTTCGCGGTAAAAATCATCCGCCAACAGCACTTCGGTCGCCTTGGCAATAGCTTCTTTATCAATAAGCATCGCGCCAAGCACAGCCTGCTCCGCTTCTATATTTTGCGGTGGCACTCTTTCTTCAATCACTCGCTTCTACCTCCTGTCAGTAATCTTTTCATTCATATTATTATACATTACTGCGGACAATTTTTCTATAAAAGCTGAATCTTTTTATTGGAAGCATAAAAAACGACCTCCCGCAAGCAATCTGCACCACTAAATTCAGAAGATCGTTTTTCATATGTTGCAAGTATTTTATGCGTTATGCCTATTGCAGCCAAGGCTACAAGGCAACCTCAGCGAACTCTGTGCCCTCCTGCTCCAGCTCTATCTGCTGATTGAGGTTCTCTGTCAGCCAGGCCTCGGCCTCTGCCTTTTGCTCCGCGCGCATTTTCAGGATAACCTTTGCGCGCAGGTCGTACTGCACATCGGCAATCTCAAACAGCTGCTGTTGATAAAGCACATTCAGAATGCGGCCGACGCTGTTCACATCATATAAAAAGCTGTAATAGCCCAGCAAAATTTTCTGCGCCAGGCCAGCTTCCTTCACAGCGCCAGCCACGCTGCCGCTGTAAGCACGCACCAGTCCGCCCGCACCCAGCTTAATGCCTCCGAAGTAACGTGTCACCACGGCTGCTGTTTCCGTCAGTCCGTTCTTACGCAGCACCTCCAGCATAGGAATACCGGCAGTACCGCTCGGCTCGCCATCGTCACTGGAGCGCTGTGCCAGGTCATCCACGATATAGGCGGAGCAGTTGTGCGTTGCATCCCAGAACTCTTTTTTTACGGCCTTAATGAACTCCTGGGCCTCTGCTTCGCTGTGAACCTTTTTCAGCGAACAGATAAAGCGTGATTTTTCGATCACAATTTCTTTGCGGTAATCTCTGCTTATAGTATACAAGTAGCGTACCTCCGTCCGTATTTTTTGCAATTTATATTAACATTATAACACAATTCTGCTGTTTTTAAAATTTTTTACCGTTTTTTACAGCAAACTCTTTATTTCCTCTTCTGTCTTTGTTATAATAGTGGACATTACAGACAAAGGAGAGAGCATTTCCGCTACTCTCTAAAATCATTATTTTTTTATTAAGGGAAAGAGGTAATTTCATAATGAAACAATTTTGTGCTTTAATCGGCAAATTCTTTGGCATCATCGCCATTGTTTTTCTGGTTCTCGGCCTCACAATGCCGCAGAACTTTTTGTGGGTATTAGGCAAGGTGCACGGCATCAGCGTCCTGAGCTGCATGCTCGGTATCGTAATGTTCGGCATGGGCACCACCCTAAACCTGAAGGACTTCGCGCTGGTTCTGAAACGCCCGCTTGATATTCTCATCGGCTGCTGCGCTCAGTATTTCGTAATGCCCTTCCTGGCATACCTGCTGTCCGTTGCCTTTAATCTGGACCCGGCACTGACCACCGGCGTTGTGCTGGTAGGCACCTGCCCCGGCGGTACCTCCTCCAACGTAATCACCTTTATGTCCAAGGGCGACGTTGCACTTTCCGTAACCATGACAAGTGTTTCCACTGTACTTTCTCCGATTCTGACTCCGTTCATCACCTACATGATTATCGGTGAAAAGATTAACTTCGATCCGATAGGCATGTTCTGGAGCATCGTTCAAATCGTTATTCTGCCTATCTGCTTAGGTCTGGCTGTTAAATCCTTCCTGCCCAAGTTGGCTGAAGCAGCAACCGACTATCTGCCGGCTGTATCCTCCATTGCAATTTCTTTGATTATCGCAGGTGTTATCGGCGCCAGCCGTGACCTGATTCTGAAGGCTCCCGGCCTGATTCTGCTGGTAGTTATTCTGCATAACTGCTGCGGTTACGCCCTTGGCTTTGCCATCGCCCGCTTCACCGGCCTCAGCTGGAAAAAGGCTGTTGCCCTTTCCATCGAGGTTGGTATGCAGAACTCCGGTCTGGCAACCGGCTTGGCAAAAGCACACTTCGCTGCTCTGCCTGCTGCAACCGTTCCCGGTGCAGTCTTCTCCGCATGGCACAATATTTCCGGTGCTCTGCTGGCCTGGGCTTATCAGAACTACCTGAACCCGAAATTCGACCCGGACTACGCTAAGGAAGAAGCTGCAGAAGCAGAAGCTGCCAAGGCTTAAATTAAATTTGACCTGAATATTATTAATCCCCTTGAGCTTGAAAGCCCAAGGGGATTTTTGTCTGCCAATAATCAACCGAAATTGAAGTTACATATTCACGTACTGCTGAATATACTCAAAAAGCATATCCGCACCTCTTTCGCCCATGAACGGCAAATGCTTGGCAATTGTCCTGTGACTGTAACAGGGATGGCTTACGCAAACTTTAAAGTTTGTCATGTCAGCTTGCGCAACAGTATCCTCATCAGCCATAATAAGACAATGACGAATATCCTTCAGCAGCTGCAGATAATCCTTCTCCTCTTTAAAGTACTCTATGCCTTCCGCAGCAGTACCGGTGATTTTATGTGTGCATACACTGTGAGCTACATTAAATTTCAACTCCTTGAAGAATGCACCCAAGCCTTTTACTGTATCATAATCACCCTTTAAAAATACCGTACCGGGAGTTCTGCTCAGCAGCGGAGAATTTAAAAGCATTTTCAGTCTACGGTTTTTTTCCTCCAAACGCTGCAGCATAGCTTCCTTAACCGGCTGGCCTATAACCGCTGCAACGCTATTTAAAAACTCTGTCGTCTGACTATAGCCGTAAGGCGGCAGATAAACATAATGCGTACCGGTAACGCTTTGCAGATATTCCGCACACGGAAGCGCTTCGGCAGCCAAAACAATATTCAGCTCGGCGTTGCCAAGCTCGGCAATCGCCTCCGTAGTCGTATTCATTGCAAAACAATGCAGCAGCTCATAGCCAAAGGCTTCACGCAACAGACTTTTTATTTCGCAGATATCGGATTCTGCTCTGTAATGCAACGGCGAAGCACCCAAAATATTATAGCGTTTGTTTTGCTTGACAACAGCAGGCTGCACAAACAGCTCGGCCAGCTGCAGGTATATTTTTCGCAACCCTGCGCTGTAATCAGTGCCCAAACCGGAGGAATTTACAGGAATCAGCCTGCTCTGAACCTTGCTCTGCAGGCTGTCGCAAATTCCCACGATATCCGTACCGATGATAGAGGTTACAGAAGAAGTCAGCACAAAAATAGCCTTAGGCGAATATAACGCATCCAGCTCAAAAATACCTCTTTCCAGATTCTCGGTGCTGCCCATAACGATATCACTGTCATCTACACCGGTGGTAAAAAGTCTGTTGGGGTAATCCTGCCCCAGCTTATTGAAAAAATTCATGCTGAAATGTGTTGTTCCTTCGGGACCATACTCCAGCACAACAGCATCCTCAATATTCAGCAGCGTGCTGATTATTGCCATCCTGTCAGACGGCACCGGAAAATTTCTTATCAAAGCCATATTCACTTCTCCTCTATTTGAGTCTGCGCAAAATCCAGCAAACGCTTAAGCAAGCCGAAACAGCCTGCAAAGCCCAATACATCCTGTCCCGGCATACTGTCTATACCGAAAATCCCTTTTCTTTCCAGGCTGTCGGTAAAGCTTCTGCCTATATACAGCTGAGGCTTTAATTTATCATAGACAAATTCCATCGCTGCCAGATTGGCACTCTTGCAGATATAAGGATCCGCATATTGCAGCAGCTCTTTTTTTGCTTCCTTGTTTTTCAAAGTGCTCATCTGTATCATCAGCGGCTGCAGTCCCAAAGCTGCCAGATAAGTATTCAGCTCCCAACAGTTATACGGACTGTTGCCGTAGATATAGCCTGCACCCTGCAGCTTCTCCCGCACCTGCTGCTGCAAAGCAAGACATTTCTCCAAAGTCTCTGTAACAGCAGAAGGCAATTCCACAGCCAAGGCCGCAGCAAGCTCCTTATAGGCCTGCAATATATTTTGCGGATTACACATCGGCGGAAAGTAAACATAAGGCACAGCCAGCCTTGCCTGCATCTGCTTCGCCAGTTCCAGCCCCAGCTCATCAACAACAATATTCAGCTTCGCTCTGCCTGCAAGCGCCAAATCCTGCAGACTGCATTTACCGGGAAGCTGCAGTCCTAACTGTACGCCGGCCTGCTCCAGCAGCTGCAGCAAAGCAGAATTTTTTTGCAAAGGAACGCTATTGCCAAGAATATTGACAACATTTTCCGTCGGCATTTTCCGCATCAGCTTTACAGTGGCAGTCAATGTTCTTTCAATACCCGGCAGATGGTCCCTGCACTGAAAATGCTCCGTACGCACAAGCAGAATCGGCACATGGTACTTTTCCTCCAGCTCATCAACGAGTGCATCATAATCATCACCGATGATTTCCAGAACGCAGGTTGTTACCAAAACTATGCACTTAGGCGCACCTGTCTCAAAGGTTTCGGCAACAGCCTTTTTCGTTTTCTTAATCGTACCGAAGGTCACATCATAATCATCTATTACTACGGAAACACAGCTTTCCTTAAGACTGCCGAATATTTTCATATTCGCCAACAGCTTGGAATAGTAGGTGCATTCATCTGTACCGATGATAACCGTAACAACCTCCGGCATCTGTCTTACGGTCATCAGAACACCCATCAGCGGGCAATGAGTTCCCGGGAAGGATGTTGCCATCAGCGGCTTGATATCCCTCTGCTCATTCACTTCACTCAAACGCTTGATATTACGCAAAATATCAGCGCCATAGTTTTTCTTTTTCAGCATACTTCTTCTCCTCAAAAAACAAGGGGCAGCAGATTAAACCGCCACCCCCATAAAATGTTATTGAATATCTTGCAATAGCCTTCGTAACTATTTGCCGTAAACTGCTTCATGCAGAAGCTCTACACTGTCAGCAGCATGTTGCGACAGGCAGTTTACATAACCCTGCGGAATAACAATCGCCTGCTTTTTCTTTACAGCAGTTACTGTAGCCAGAGCAGGATCGGAATACAATTCTTCTAGCTGTGCATTACCCGATTTATAAGCACCGCCCTGAGACCAGGTGCCGATAATTATGTAGTCGGGATTTGCCTGTACTACTTCTTCTTTACTCAAAATACGGCTCGTTCCCGGCTTATCCGCAATTGTATGACGTGCTGCCTCATAGCAATCCTCTACACCGGCAGCGGTCATAATATCATTAAAAATAATTCCCTTGCCGCCGATAGCACCAAAGCGCAGAAAGAGCAATCCTTTTTTCCTGTCCTCAGGCTGCATTTTCTTAACCTTGGCTTCAACCGCGCTGATTTTTTTCTGCATCTCGGTAATCAGCTTTTCAGCCTGCTCCGGCTCGCCTACAGCACCGCCGATAGCCTTAATCGTCTTGGGAATATTGCTCAGTCTGGATGCGGCGGGATAAACAAAAACCTTAATGCCCACATCCTCCAAGCTGGAAATCTGCTCCGGCTTACTGCTGTCCGGCAGCAGCACCAGATCAGGCTTCAGTGCAAGAATAGCCTCCGGATTGCTTTCCGCAATTTTGGTAACATCCTTAGCCTCCTTGGCACCCATGGCCAAATCCTCATCATGCACCCATTTGGACAGGCCTGCTATACGCTTATGGTCAACAAGGCCTAAAAGCACCTCATCACCATAAACATACAGGCTGATTATTTTTTGAGGCTTAGACTCAAAGGACAGCTTCTTGCCGCGTACATCCTGCACAACATAGCTTTGCTTTTTAGCAGCATCATTCTGCTTGTCAACAGTACCGGCACAGCCGGAGCAATAGACAACAGCCAGCACGGTAAGAACAAGGAAAAATAATCTACGCATAATCAGCCAAGCCTTTCATCAGAAGCTGTGCTCGTAAGACAGCATCCAGTTGCGTTCCTCCAGCATAGCACCGGTGCCGGTAGTAGAACCGGTTCTGATATCATCTCTGTTAAGCAGATTATAAACAGTAAATTTCAAAGCATCATTTTTGGTAATCTGTTGCTTTACGTTCAGAGTAAGGTCTAACATAGGTTTAACATTATGGCTTCTTTCTGCCATATAGTTAGCATAAATATCGGCATTTGTCTTACCAACGCTGTAACCAATTCCTGCATGTAAACCTAATTTAAAGTCAACTCTTTCCCATTCCTTGTCATGCTTTTTCTGTTGGGGGTTTGCATAGGAAGCACCTAAATTATAGCTAAATTTGTCGGACGCAGCCTTTTCGTAGCTTACTTCTACACCAGTATTTTTGTATTTATCTGCATTTAAATAAATCGCTGTATCTGCATCTATACTTTGACCATAAATGCGATCATTGAGAGTCATATGAAATGCATTGATTTTAAACAACTCGTTATCTGACAACTTTTTCTTCCAGCCAATTTCATAGTTCCAACCATGCTCTGCTTTTAAATTAGGATTCATAATGTAATCGCCAGTACCCCATTGTTCATTAACCTCTGGAGCGCGCATAGAACGATTAATATTTAAATAGATATTATCATCCTTACCGATGGAATGCATAATTTGCAGCTGCGGACATAACTTGCTGCCGGATTCCTCAACATAAGCCTCACGAGCACCTAAAAGAATTTTGGTTTTGTCAGAAACAGGAGTCTCAGTCATAAAGAATACAGCGCCGCTATCACGTTTCACAGTATCTCTGGTATCTTCATTATCAGTAGTTTCATTTTCATAATTAAAACCAACAGTCAGCATAGTCTTGCCTAATTGGAATTTATCCTGCATATCAATACCATAGTTATGACCTTTTTGTTTATAATTCGTATTATAAGTCCAATCTCTATCTCTAAAATAAACAGAAGCTAGCAAATCATTATTTTCGTATCTGATTTGGCCTAAGTTATATTTAATATCACTGTGGAATCCAGGCTTACGAACTCCATTAATTAATTTAGAACAATCGGAAACCTTCTTACTATACATATATTGCATTGATAAGTTATCGCTGATAGCATATTGCAGATTCAAGCTGTCCTTTTCTAGCTTATCACCGGTATAATAATTGCTTGCACCTCTGTTTTTATAGACAAAACCTCTATCCTTAGATTGTTGTCTGCTATAGCTCATTTGCAATTTGTCGTTTGCAACATTAACAGCGCCCTTAAATTTATTCTTATCACCAAAGCCTACTAAAACTTTATTTACAGATGCATTTTTCTTAGTGATAATATTGATAACACCAGCACTGGCACCACTGCCATAAAGAACAGTAGAACCACCCTTTACAACTTCAATACGCTCAATAATATCGGTAGAAATAGATTCCAGGTCATAGTTACCATCTTGACTCAAATGAATTCCGTTTACCAAAATTGCAACGTTACGTCTAGACAAACCTCTAAAACCAATATAGGTGTTACCAGTAGGTGAAGCCATCAGGGTAAAACCAGGGATATTTCTGACAACCTCCATAACGTTGTTGGCACCCAGCTTTTCAATCTTCTCCTGATCATAAATTTCGGTTGCAGCAGGAATATCAATATCTCTTTGCTCATAACGGGCAGCAGTAACCATCATGGGATCCAGTACATACTCATTTAAAGCTTCATGTGCCATTACCGGCGCAGCAAACAGCATACAGCCTAAAGCTACAGCACTGTTTACCATTTTCTTACTCATAGAACTCATCACTCATCCACTCCTTGAAAATTTTAATAATATAGCGTAAAATAATAATATTGGCTTTTGATAACTCATACCACGTTATCAGTATTATCTTACAATATACAACGCTTATACAGTCAAGAGGTTTTTTATGAAGGATTCACGTTATTTCACTCCAGGTGAACTGGCGAAGCTGCTCGGCATCTCTAAACAATTGCTGCTATATTATGATAAAAACGATATTTTTTCACCGGAATTTGTCGATGAAAACGGCTATAGATTTTATGTTTTATCGCAGTATTTTACTCTGCAGATTATTATCTCATTAAGAAAACTTGATGTTTCTTTAAAAGAGATTAAAGCATACTTGAAAAGCAAGGATATAAACCTGCTTAAAGAAATATATCGCAACAAGCAGCAGGAATATAAAAAGCAGATTGAGGAATTGCTGTATTTAGAAAAAACTATGCAGCAGAAAATCGCCTTTTTAAACGATATTCAGAATCTGCCTCTTAACCAGATTCTGCTGGAACTTCAAGAGGAAGAACATCTTTATTTTAGTGAGGATATAAGTTTCCAAACACCTATTAAACATCGAATGAATATTTTGGCTAAACATATGCTGCCAGTATTTTCTCATCCGTCCTTTCAGGAATATCTGATGGGCTTTCATTATGACAGCAGTGAATTCTTCTACGAAGATCTTATAACGCAATACAACGTATTTATTAGCGCAAATAGCAAATTACATTATAATAATCCAATAAAGAAAACGAAAGAAAAAGGCTTATATCTGTGCGTTTACTGCAATGCTCATTATGGAGTAATTGATTCAAAAATAAAAGAACGCATATTAAAATTTGTCGAACAAAATAATTTGCATATGCATGGAGGCATATATCTTTTCCCGCTGCGCAACTTCTGGTCTACTTCTAAGCCAAAGGAAGAGCTGGTTAAGCTATGTTTAAGAGTAGAATATACTGATTAAGGTGTATAACTATTATACACCTTATTTTTTATTTTAAATTGAAGCCCATATGGTAAAACACAACAAAACCTCTGATATTTCTTCCGGTATCAATACACTGGCAAAAGAAGTTGGTATATTTGTGCCAACTTCTTTTTATATGAGCATTCTGTGCATCTGTAAGGTTATTTTTGTGCTATAATATTAGTTACAAAAATTCGAAGAAAAGAGTTATATTTATGGACGATAAAGAACAAAAATTCAAAACCTACCGTTCGCTCAGCGACATGCACCGCTTCCGCCTGCGCCTGTTTGCGGAGGGTATCCTCACCGGTATCTTCGCCGGTATAGTCATCAGCTTCTTCCGCTTCGCCCTTTCGGAGATGGAATACCTGCGCGGAGCGCTCTACAACCGCCTCTGGGTGAGCGATTGGAGCGTCAACGCCTGCTGGTTCGCCGTGCTCATCGCCATCGCCTTCATCCTGCACAAGCTCAACTGCATCGAGCCTATGGCGGCAGGCAGCGGCATTCCGCAGGTCAAAGGAGCAATTTTAGGCCTGATGAAAATGCGTTGGCTGCACATTCTCTGGGTTAAGCTCACCGCCGGCATTATAGGCATCGGCGCCGGTCTTTCCCTGGGACGCGAGGGCCCTTCCATCCAGCTGGGCGCAGTAGCTGCGCAGGGCGTCAGCCGCCTCATGGGACGCACCCGCATGGAGGAACGCTATCTGCTGACCAGCGGTGCCAGCGCCGGTCTTGCGGCAGCCTTCAACGCTCCGCTCGCCGGTGTAATCTTTGCTTTGGAGGAGCTGCACCGCAACTTTTCCATCATGGTTCTGCTGCCCTCCATGGCGGCAGCCTTCACTGCGACGATTATTTCCCGTGCCATCTTCGGCCGTGCGACAATTTTTGATATCCCCGACTTACAGCTGCTTCCCATCAGCTATTACGGTATCGTCATTTTAGTTGCTCTCGCCAGCGGTCTGGCAGGTGTCATTTTTAACTGGGGACTGCTGAACATCGGCCGCTTTTACAGCCTGCCCTGCTTCAAGCGCCCTGTACAGAAGATTGCCTTTGCTCTCATCTGCGCCGGTATTTTGGGTTACTTCCTGCCTGAGGTTTTGGGCGGTGGCAACGATCTGATTAATCATCTGGCCAAAGCACCTGTATCACTGCAGCTTCTGCTGATTTTTCTTGCAGGCAAGCTGATTTTTACGCTCATCAGCTACGGTTGCGGCGTTCCCGGCGGCTTCTTCCTGCCGATGCTCGTTATTGGCGCTCTCTGCGGCAGCATTTGTGCTCAGATTCTGATTATGCTTGGCTGGATTGAGCCTGCTTACGCCACCAACATCATGGTTGTTGCTATGGCGGCGCTTTTTGCTTCCTCCGTCCGCGCGCCTATCACAGGCACCGTGCTAATAATGGAAATGACCGCCAGCTACCAGCAGCTGCTTTCGCTGGCGATTGCTGCTATGGTAGCCTTCGTCATTGCGGAGCTGTGCCACAGCAAGCCTATCTACGAAGAGCTGATGCAGCGCATGCTGCGCAAAAAAGCACCGGAGCCGGCTGTGCTGGAGCAGCGCAACGTCATCGAGCTGGCAGTTTGCAGCGGCAGCAGTGTCAGCGGCAAGCTCATCAAGGATATTCCCTGGCCTCCCAATACCCTCTTAGTAGACGTCAAGCGCGGTGAATCACAGTTCATCCCGGCAGGTGACACTCGCCTGCTCAGCGGCGATTTCATTTATATCCTTACTGCTACCGAGCATGTAGAAGAGCTTACCAAAATGGTAGAAGAATAATTATATACCGTACATAAAAACAGAGAGTCTGCTAAAATAGCAGACTCTCTTATCTTTGCCTTGATTACAAGCCAAGCATTACATCAATAATTTCTTTATCGGTTTCTACCATGCCCTGGCTGGCAATTTTGCCAACTGCAGCAATGGTTTCATCGGCAGTATTTTGAACAATACCGTCACCGCCGGCAAAGTTACGTTCTGCCACGGACATATCAACGCCCATCAGACCGCCTTCAACAGCCATAGCAATTTTAGCTGCGCAGGAGGATTTAGCACCGTCGCAGATAATACCGCTGTTGATAGCCAGAGCATTTTCTACAGCATGCTCAATCTGGTCATCAGTGCAGTCATACAGGAAAGCGATTGCCGCACCTGCACCGCACCCTGCGCTGATAGCACCACAGTATGCGGACAGCTTACCGATACCCTGCTTCAGGTAAATGGTAACAAGGTCGCTCAGCAGTACCGCACGCAACATTTTTTCTTCGCCTGCAGCCAGTGCATGTGCATAAACAACAACAGGAACGGAAGCGGTAATGCCCTGGTTGCCACTGCCGGAGGTAATTACTACCGGAAGCTCGCAGCCGTTCATACGCGCGTCACTGCCTGCAGCAGCGCTGGCACGTGCGCGGATACGCAGGCTGTCGGGGTCACGGCGCAGCAAAATTTTGCCGATGCTGGCACCGTAATCATTAGTCAGGCCTTCTTTGGAAATGGCCATATTGAAATCAATCTGACGTTGCAGCAGATGTTTAACATTATCTAACGGCATATTGCGGGCCGCATCCAAAACGTCCTCGATTCTCCACAGGCTCTTTGCCTCTTCTTCGGCAGGCACAATCGGTTTTTCCAAAACAGTAACGCCGTTTTTCTTAATGCAGGTAACATTAGTATGGTCCGTACGGATAGTTACCTCGGCATTATTGCCGCCGGCTGCCAGGAAAATGCGGATATAGAAAATATCCGGTTCTTCGGAAACGTGAATATTAATCTTGCCGGATTCAGCCAAAGCCTTAATTTCAGCCTTTTGTTCCTGGTTGATATAAGCCAGAACCTCCAGCTGACGCTCGGAATGAGCGGCAACGACACCGGCAGCACAGGCAACCTCAATGCCCTTCATTTTGTTGGTGTTCGGTACAACGACACTTTTAACGTTTTTGATAATATTACGGCTAACCCAGATTTCAATTTGCTCCGGGAAAGCTCCTAATTGCTCGCGGCATACAGCAGCACAGTAAGCAATGGCGATAGGCTCGGTACAGCCCATGGCGGGAATAAGCTCCTCCGCCAACGCCTCCTCATAAACAGCATATTTATTTTGCATAAGCACATCCTCCAAAATTCGGCTGCATTCCCTCACAGCCTGATAATTTTTTCGGAAGCATTATTGCCTAAAGCTTCCGACAATTCACTATATATTTTAAATCAAAAGCAGCTTTCAGGCAAGTGCTTATATCACACAATAATAAAGGACCGAAGCCCTCAGGCCTCAGTCCTCGTGAAACAACGTCACTAAGCGTTGTTTTTTACATTTTAATTTTTGCTTCTTCTGCCAGCTTCGGTCCGTACTCGCCGAAATCGAAGGTAGCGAAATAATCTGCCGGTGTTTCTGCACGACGGATCATTTTCACACTGCCATCCTCCTGCAGCAGCAGCTCAGCACTGCGCAGCTTGCCGTTATAGTTATAACCCATGGAGAAGCCATGTGCACCGGCATCATGAATAAAGAGCAAATCGCCGATATTAATTTCCGGCAGCATTCTGTCTACGGCAAATTTATCGTTGTTCTCGCACAGGCCGCCGGTTACATCATACTTATGGTCGCAGGGAGCGTTTTCCTTGCCCATAACGGTAATATGATGATAGGAACCATAGATAGCGGGACGCATCAGGTTAGCAGCGCAGGCATCACAACCGATATATTCTTTGTAGATATGCTTTTGGTGGATAGCGGTAGTTACCAGAGCGCCATTCGGTGCCAGCATGTAACGACCAAGCTCGGTGAACAGCTTAACATCGCCCATGCCTGCAGGTACAAGCACCTCTTCAAACACCTTGCGCACGCCTTCGCCGATTGCCAGTACATCGTTATCCTGCTGCTCCGGCTTGTAGGCAATACCGATACCGCCGCTGAGGTTGATAAAGGAGATATGCGCGCCGGTTTTTTCCTTCAGCTCAACTGCCAGCTCGAACAGAATACGTGCCAGCTCCGGATAGTATTCGTTGGTAACGGTATTGGAAGCCAGGAATGCATGAATACCGAAATTCTTTACGCCCTTGCTCTTGAGAATTTTATAAGCTTCGATAATCTGCTCATGAGTCATACCGTATTTTGCATCGCCGGGGTTATCCATAATGTTGTTGGCAATGGCAAAATGTCCTCCGGGATTGTAACGGCAGCAGACGGTTTCCGGAATATCGGCAACCTTCTCCAAAAAGTCAATATGAGTAATATCATCCAGATTGATGGTTACATTCAATTTACGAGCCAATTTAAAGTCCTCTGCCGGAGTTGCATTGGAGGAGAACATAATCTCGCTCTCCTTAAAGCCTACGGCATCGCTCATCTGCAGCTCGGTATAGGAGGAACAGTCGGCACCGCAGCCCTCTTCGCGCAAAATCTGCAGCAGATAGGGGTTAGGAGTAGCCTTTACTGCGAAATATTCTTTAAAACCCTTATTCCAGGAAAAGGCCTTGTTCACCAGACGCGCGGTGCGACGGATGCCGGCCTCATCATACAGATGGAACGGAGTAGGATATTGGAAAACAATTTTTTCTAACTGTTCTTTAGTAACAAAAGGAATTTTCTTAGACATTTATATCACCTTTCTGTAATTTAATCAGCGCAATTTCATTCTGCAGCGCTTCCTTAAATAAATCAACTAAATTGCGTTTGCAGGAATACAAACAGGTTGAATCCTCATCATCCTGTAAATCTCCTGTCAAAACGGTGTGAGAATCGGCAATCAGACGAATCTGCTCGCTTTGCTTATTTGTTCCGTAGCAGATTGCTCCCGGCAAAGAAAAGCTTTTATCGCCGATAACTACTACCTTCAAGCCACGCTGCAAAGCAGCCTGCAGCTCCGGCAGCAGCAGCTCCAGCATTCTGCTGTTAGCCGACAGATAAATTCTTGCCTGTGCCTGACGCACGGTATTGCGCAGTTTATTTATAATCTCTTGCGCACCCTTGATGGTGATATACCCCTCAGGATCATTGTTCAGCACCGGCAGTTGCCGGAGTATATCTTTTTTTATCTCCTCCAGACAGCTGATTTTGTTGCTGCAAAACTCAGCAGCAGGCACCGGAGTATAGCGCGTTACCTTGCCCTCCTCCAACACATACGCTGCTCCCTTATCCACCAGTCCTGCCAGCGCAGTGTAGGTGTTAGAGCGCGAAATGCCGGTCTGCTTGGCTGCTTCGTAGCCGGTCATCTGACCGGATTTCAGCAGCAGCACATACAGCGTTGCTTCCTGCTTTGTTAAGTTAAAATTAGTAAGACCTTCAATTAAATTCATAAAACCCTCATTCAGCTCTTCGGCTTTTGCGACGGAACTTTTTGCGTTTTGGACGCATATTTATATTATTGTTCCTGTTTAAGACCACTATACTACGATTCAGACGAGTTGTCAATAGCTAACTGCCGTTTTTTATGTTTTTTTACACAAAAAAAGACGGAGACAACAGCTATTTAATCCGTTATCTCCGTCTTATATTTTCAGCTTAGTTTCTGTCGAAAACCATTACTCTGTCAAAGTCCAGGTATACCTTGGAGCCGTCGGGAATTGCATCAAGATCTGCGCCCTTAACGATAACGCGGATGTCATGGCCGTGAACGTTTACACGATAGTCAACCGCATCGCCCAAATAGAAGCGGTGAGTTACCTGACCTTCCATCTGACCGCCGCTGAGGGACATGGTAATATTCTCAGGACGTACGGCAATTGTTGCTTCGCCGGTAACCTTAGCGGTATTCGGGAAGGAAACATTGCTGCCCTTAATAAATACTCTGTCACCTTTAACTTCGCCATCAATAAAGTTAACCAGACCGATGAAGTCCGCAACCATTTTGTTGGCAGGCTTGGTGTAGATTTCGTGCGGAGCACCGATTTGCTGTACAACGCCGGCGCTCATAACAACTACGCGGTCGCTCATTGCCATTGCTTCGCCCTGATCATGAGTTACGTATACAACAGTAATGCCCAGTTCTTTTTGAATAGCAAGGATTTCAAAGCGCATGGATTCACGCAGCTTAGCATCCAGGTTAGACAGAGGCTCATCCAACAGCAGCAGGCCTGGCTGTGCTACCAGGGCACGCGCCAAAGCTACACGCTGTTGCTGACCGCCGGACAGCTGATGCGGATAACGCTTGCTGTATTCACCAAGGTGAACCAACTCCAGCATCTTCTGTACGCGCTCTTCACGCTCTTTCTTATCTACCTTTTGAATTTTCAGCGGATAGCCTACGTTTTCGGCAACAGTCATATGCGGCCAAACTGCATAGGACTGGAATACCATACCGATATCACGTTTTTCCGGCGGAGCGAAGCTGCCCTTAACAGAAGAGCTTACGCAGTGGTCGCCGATATAAATTTCACCTTCGGTAGCACGCTCAAAGCCTGCAATCATACGCAGAGTAGTAGTTTTGCCGCAACCGGAAGGACCGAGGATGGAAACAAATTCGCCATCCTTTACAACTAAATCGAAATCGTTTACGGCAGTTACAGCGCCGAAACGTTTAAAAACATGCTCAATTCTTACCTCAGCCATTTATTACACTCCTTTAATTAAATACCTACGTTACCCTTGGAAACCTTGTTCAGAATCAGGTTGCCAATCAAAACAATCAGCAGAATGATTACAGAAAGCACAGAAGCATTCTGCGTATCTGCATAGGTCTGCAGTTCATACAGCAATACGCCGATGGTCTTGGTATCACTGCCGTACAGGAGCAGGGACATAGTCAGCTCGTAGAAGGACGGCATGAAAATCAGGAACCAGCCGGCAACTATAGACGGTGCAATAAGCGGCATGATGATATCCTTACAGCAGCGCAGCCAGCTGGCGCCGGAGTTCAGTGCAGCCTCCTCCAGAGAGATGTGCACCTGGCTCAGCGAAGCGGCGATAGTACGCACAGACATCGTCATGTATTTTACCAGATAAGCGACTACCATAATCCACATTGTGGAATACAGGTTCAAACCAAAATTACCGCTGAAGGTAATAATCAAAGCCAGCGCAATAACGATGGACGGGGTACTGCCACCGATAACTACCAGCAGATCCGGCAGGCTGCGGCCTTTGATTCTGGTTTTAACTGCAAGATATGCAATAAAGATGGAAATAAGTGTGCCGATGCAGGCAGCAATAACAGCGTAAACAACAGAGTTCCAAACGCTTTCCATGTACTGGGAGCTGGTGATAACCGGAATCCAGGCATCAAAGCCCAGGTTGTCCAGAGCAATCGGCTTGGACAGGGTGATAATCAAGCTGGTAAGCACGATGGAGCCCAGCGGAATGATAATGGAAATCATGCTGTAAGCGCCAACCAGGCAGAAGCAGGGCCATTTCCATTTGCCCAGTTCAACAATGTTCGGACGGGTGCTCTTACCGCTGATAGTGGTGTAATCCTTTTTGCCAACCATCCAGGTCATACCGAACAGCAGGATGTTAGCAAGGAACATCAGGGAAGCAGCCAAAGCAGTAGCATCACGTACACCCGCAGTATCGCCCATGTAAATATAGGTTACGATACGCGTGGTCATTACCTCAATGTTACCGGGCATACCTACGATAGCAGGAATACCGAAGCAGCTGCCGGCAGCAATAAATACCAGCAGGCCGCCTGCCAAGATAGACGGAGCCATCAGCGGCAGGGTTACGTCAAAAACGGTACGCATCGGAGAAGCACCGCTGACACGCGCAGCCTCCTCCAAGGTCGGGTCCATTTTCTCCATAGCACGGGAAATGGTGATGAAAGCAAAGGGAGAGTAGAACAAAGTCAGTACCCAGCCTAAGCCGGCCATAGTATAAATGTCAAAGGGTGCTGTTTCCAGACCAAAGACAAATTTAAGAATCTCATTCAGATAACCTACACTGGGGTTCAGCAGCTGTACCCAGGCAATAGCGCCCACATACGGCGGAATCATGTAGCTGGATACCAACAGAGTACGGTAGATTTTTTTGCCAGGCATATCAGTACGGCCAACCAGCCAGGCCAGTGGGAAGGTAATCAGCACACTGACAATCATAACGCCCAAAGACAGCTCGATTGTATTCGTCAACGCACGCCAGTTGACATCCTGACTGTATACATTGCGATAGTTTTCCAAGTTAATTGCGCCATCCAGCATGATGCTGTCATACAGCAGAATTCCCATCGGGAAGATAACAAAGTATAAAAGCAACAGCACGGAGATAGCGATAACAATAAATTTACTGTTTATTCTTGACATAGAACGCTTCTTTCTCCTTTTTTGATACCTCAGAGCAACACCAAAAGCAAGCTTTCGGCCCCTCTTTATTGAGCAGAAAACAGGGATGGCCTGAAAGGTCTCCCTGTTTCCGCTATAATTTAATTTAGCAACGCATTATTTATCCATAACTCTCTTACGGAATTCTTCTTTGATTTGAGCATTGTTGTTAGCCAGTTTCTGCCAATCAACTTTAATTCTGCCCTCAACAATTTTCTTGGTTTCTTCAGCACCGGTAGGAGCTTTTACGTCGCCACGAACGGAGTGCATCCAGCCCTTAACAACTGCTTCCTGACCTTCTTTGGACAGCCACCAGTCAACCAAAGCCTTTGCACCATCAGGATTCTTGGTATCCTTGAAGATAGCAATCGGGGAAGGAACGTTGATTACGCCGTCAGTCGGGTAAACAATCTTCAAAGGCTCTTTCTTAGTGTTAGCCAGCTTCAGGATGTTTTCTTCCAGAATCATTACAGCTGCATATTCGCCGGTCAGCAGCTTGTTCTGAATAGCGGAGTTGCCTTCTTCAACACGCAGGCCGTTAGCCTTCAGTTTATCGAAATATTCCCAACCGTATTTGTCAGCCAGAGCGCCTACTGCTACATAAGCAGTACCGGACAGCATCGGGTTAGGCATAGCGATTTTGCCTTTCCATTTCGGGTCGGTCAGGTCAGTCCAGTTTTTCGGAGCTTCTTCAGCTTTCAGCTTATTGGAGTTATAAGCAATGATCATGTTAGAGATACGAACGCCGTACCAGTTGCCGTCTTTGTCTTTTTCACTGATAACGTTAGCATCTTCTTTGGATTTGTACGGTAACAGCAAGCCTTGCTCCTGCAGCTTCAGATAGTAGGAAGGATCTGCAACCATCAGAACGTCTGCAGCAATCTTTTTAGCTTTGATTTCGCCGGTAATCTTGGTGATAACTTTTTCGGTACCGCCCTGGAACCAGTTAACCTTCATATCCGGGAAAGCCTTTGCAACGTTAGGTTTGCACATATTGTCGATAATATCGGGATAAATAGATGTATAAACCATCAGACTGCCTTTTACGCCTGCAGCCTTGTTGTCTGCTTTTTTGTCACCGCCGCAGCCTGCCAGAGCTACAGATAAAGCCAGCATTGCTGCTGCACCAAGCATCCATTTAGATTTTTTCATTCACATACACTCCTTTTTTTGCGTCGTCAATAATAGTTATATTTTAGCGTGTTCCATTCTACACCCATATTTGATAGATTCGCTGTAAGCCGTTTTTTACCTGCTTACACTTTACACTAATTTTGCAAATATTTAACTTTTTATGTCACTTTGACATTTATAAAACGGACATTCCACCACCATATTACATTTGACGTTTTTTGTCCTATATGGACGTTTTTCGTCCCATCATTGTCCGATACAAATAAAGTTCAATTCCCATGCAGGGACATAAGGATGCTTACGTAAATAAATCTTATACTCCGGCACCAGCTCCCATAAAAGCAATGGCAGACGGAATAAATCAACATCATAATGATATGCCGCTACAAACAGCTTCGGCTTACATTTGCCAATGGTCTGCCTGCCACCGGCAACAGCCTGCACCTCCGCTCCCTCGACATCCATCTTAATCATCGTCACCGGGCGTCCCGCCGCTACGGCATCAATCGTCGTCACCGGCACGGTTTTCTTTTCTGCACCGATAAACGTAGACTGTCTGCCGCCGCTGTCGCTGAAGCCCAGCTCACCCTGCTCGCTCCAGATGCCTGCCTCGTGCACCTCGGCGTTCAGTCCCTTCGCCGCCAGCTCATCGGCCAGCAGGCGCAGCTTACGGCAGTTACGGCGGTCCGGCTCTACCGCCAGCACCTCGCGCCACTGCCAACCGGTCATGCGTCCCAGCTCCTGGATGGTGTCACCGTTATAGGCACCCAAATCCATATACACCTCTTCGGATGTAGGCATAAGCAGCGTCCTGATATCCTCCTCCCGCTGCGTTTCGCAGTCAAAAAGATAGCTTATCTTACCGCTGAGTTTATAGTTAAGTGTATCCGCAAACACTTTGCGCGACTGCTCATCCGCCAGCCTGTCATAAACCTGAGTCAGCTGCTCTTCGTAACGCTGCAGCCAGGCGGCGCTTACAGTTTCTACCTCATCAAAAAGCGGCAGATGCGGCGCCACAACCTCCTGCTCGGCAGCCAGCTGCGCAAAGCGCTCCAGCACCTCCGGTCTTTCGCTGGCAAAAGCGATGACAACCAAAAGGTCATTGCCCAGACGTGTGCG
>ULTB01040546.1_pt1 | contig 39993 bp, 36 predicted proteins | sample 1957251 | NCBI WGS metagenome assembly ULTB01 (sample SAMEA4835724, study PRJEB28245) | human gut metagenome | biome: gut microbiome; material: fecal sample | place: Denmark | collected 2008
GTACGATGACGGTAGCATTATCGGGCATATTCGTGGACGAGGAATCCTAAGAATTTGAGTCAAGCCTTGAAGTAAACGGTCAGGCTTGTGGTGGCGCTTTTCAATCCGTAATAGATTCCGTCCTTCGTCTCGACGCGATAGACCTCGGAATAATTGAAATCAGGGTGATAGACCCTATATTTGGCATATTCATCCAACACAGTGTCAGGTAGTTTGTCGTAATCCTCCAATCTGTAGAGGTCGCACTCCAAGTTTGCTCATCAGATCCACGATAATCAAACCGGACCGTTTTCAGAACGCCTTTGTCTTTGATATACAAGACATTGTCGCTGGAATCGTTGATTCCGGCAAGGATTGTGGCCTCGGGATATTTTTGCCTTACAAAATCGACACAGCCGCTCATATCATACCACCAGATGGATCTGTTGTGGCGGGACCGGATATCGAGGAGTTCTCCGTCCTCGTCTATCAGCACGAAATACTCCCGGTATGCAAGCTTGGGGAACTCATTCTCATCAAAAACAACGAACTGGAACTCGTATGCCTTTTTGTCAAACCCTCTGCGTGTGACTTCGATCACATACGATTGATCCCACTCGTAAAATTCTTTGCTGACTCCGGCTCTGAGGTAGGCTTTTGCGATTCTCTCCGGCAGCTGCTTGAGGAACGCGAATCCGTTCTTGTTGAACTCTTTCTGCGTCATCATCCAAGTGTGGCCTTTATAGACGGCCGTGCACTTCAACCCGTCGGTGTCCACAAATTCGACCTGAGACTTATTGTAGGATGTCACCGCGCTCGTGACCTTGACATCCTCTGAATATCTTTCGTAGAAATCCGTCTTTATCTCCTCCGCCACGCCGTAAGCCTCAAAGATATCCCAATCCGGTTCGTATTTCTCGCATGCTGATGCGATGAAGAGCATGGCCGCCACGCAGATGGGATGAATAAGTCTCTTTATCATAGTATAATTTTTCTCTCTTGGTGTCACAAAGGTACGAATATAATCGATATATCATCCTTTTACCTTCCTCTGAACTGACTATCACCAGCCGAAGATGTTGCGGGTGATCCACCAGGCTATGACAAGGATGCCGATGGTGATGATGACCTGGACGCTGTTGAGGGCGTTGTAGAACTTTGGAAATCTGGACTTTAGTGGAATTGAGGCCAGGAGGGCGGCGATGTAGGGGAGGCTCAGCACGAGAAAGGCGTTGGCCTCAAAGGCTTTGTGAATATTGAGGTTCAGCAGGTTGTGTACTACCCGCTGGCTGCCGCAGCCGGGACATTTCAATCCTGTCAGTTGCAGGAATATGCACTTTGGGAACCAGGTGCTGTCTTCTGGGCTGAAACGTGAATATGTAAGCACCAATCCCACACACGCTGCCGTGAGCAGAATGTACAGGATTGGTTTCTTGTAGGAATCTTTGTTCATCTGCCTGATGAGATGATTCCGGATGGAGAAATCTTAAAAATGGGACAGGCCTGAGAGCCAAAGACATACCTGAGAGTCAAAAACAGGCCTGAGAGCCAATGACAGAGAAGACTCTAAAGATCAGCGAGGCCGGCCATGAATCCGCAGGCCAGCAGGATGATGTAGAGGATTATCCAGAACAGTCCGCAGCACAGTCCGATTATGCTCCAGGTCTTGGCCTGCTTGCTCGCATCCTTTGCCTTGGCGTAGTTCCCGGCTGCATATTCCTTGGAAACGTTGCTGGACTTGATGATGCCGACGATTCCGAAAGGAAGGCAGCAGAGCACGGTCACGATGATGGACAGGGCGAGGTAGGTCGGCGGGCATGGCTCCATAGGAGGCTGCTGTGGCGTGAAAGTCTGAGGCGCCGGAGTGGGATCCTGTGCCGGGGTGGTGCCGGAATCGGTGTCCGGGATGTTCGTGCCGCACTTCGGACAGAAGGAGGCGTTGTCAGGAACGGCGTTCCCGCATTTTGGACAATATTTCATAATATGATGAGGTTTGAATAAACAGTATAATACAAAACAAATCAGTCCCCTGAAAGCTAAGAAGTTGTTTTGAATTGTTTGTTTGAAGATTTTTCACCTCAAAGAACATTTCAAACAATTCAAAACAGCTTCTAAGACTATTATGATTTGTCAAGGACCGAGAACTCCCAGTATTCTTGTCATAATTCTAATCGTAACAGTTACTTCAAGGTCTGTCCGTTCCCGTCAACATAGGTGTTGCAGGCGATCATGATGATGTCGATCAGGGCCCAGATGCCGCAGCCGCCGAGGGTCAGGAGCATGATGATGCCGGTGGTGGTGTTGCCGGTGTAGAATCTGTGGACACCGAAACCGCCGAGTACTATGCAGAGGACCAAGGCGATAAGCCATCTGTCCTCCTTCTCTTTGGTGGTCTGAGGGGTGTTGAAGGTCTGCCCGGCGGAGTCAGGCTGGGACTGAAGCGGTTTCCCGCAACTTGGACAAAAGGAGGAATCCGGCTGGACCGGCGATCCGCAATGAGGACAATAGTTCATCTCTGAATATGGTAATAAATATTATAGGTCCTATAGTCAGAATAGTCTTCTGGCTTTCAAAGCCTAAAGTTAATCATTCTCGTTAAGAAATCCAAGGTGTCAGTGCCTTTCGTGGACAGGCTCGCAGGTGAGGTCCACGCCGAGTTTCTTGAAGACTTTCTTGTCGATGTCGCTCAGCAGCACTGTTGAGTGGACCTGACAGCCTTTCAACAAAGGAAGCGTGTCCAAAGCCTTGCGGCAGTTCTCGTCATCCGGACTCAGGACCGAAAGGGCGATCAGCACCTCATCCGTGTGCAGACGCGGGTTCTTGCCGTGCAGGTAGGTGACCTTCGTCTTCTGGATCGGCTCTATGAGCCTTCCCGGAATGAGCTTGACACTGTGGTCGATTCCGGCAAGATGCTTGGTGGCCTTTAGAAGAAGCGCGGCGCAAGGTCCGAGAAGGTCGGAGGTCTCCGCGCTCAGGATCGTCCCGTCGGACAGCTCGATGGCCGCTGACGGATTGCCTGCCGTGGCCTCACGCTGTTTCGCCGCGACAGTCACACGGCGATATTCAGTAGTGATCCTTGCCTGCTTCAGAAGCAGCGCGATCTTGCCGACCTCGCTCTCGTTGTCCTTTCCGTCAGCCATTTGGTCGAGCGCGGAGTAGTAGCGGCGGATGATCTCATCGTTGGCGGCCTTGCAGCAGATGTCGTCGTCGCTGATGCAGTTGCCCACCATATTCACGCCCATGTCGGTAGGCGACTTGTACGGATTCTCGCCGTAGATTCCCTCGAACAGGGCGTTCAGCACCGGGAATATCTCGATGTCCCTGTTGTAGTTGATGGCAGTCTTGCCATAGGCCTCCAAGTGGAACGGATCGATCATATTCACATCATTGAGGTCTGCGGTGGCGGCCTCGTAGGCGATGTTGACCGGGTGCTTCAAAGGAAGGTTCCAGACAGGGAACGTCTCGAATTTGGCGTAGCCCGCCGCTATTCCCTTCTTGTGCTCGTGGTAGAGCTGGCTGAGGCACACGGCCATCTTTCCGCTGCCCGGCCCCGGAGCCGTCACGATCACGAGCGGACGGGATGTCTGCACGTAATCATTCTTACCGTAGCCCTCTTCGGAGTCAATCAGGGCTACATTGTTCGGGTAACCCTCGATCGTGTAGTGGTAGTAGGCCTTGATGCCCATCTTCTTGAGCTTGGCCTTGTAAGCTTTGGCGCTGGCCTGACCGTTGAAATGGGTGATCACCACGCTGCTGACAAGGAAGCCCCTGTTCTGGAACTCCGTGCGGAGCCTCAGGACATCCATGTCATAGGTGATGCCGTAGTCGGCCCTCACCTTGTTCTTCTCTATGTCATTGGCACTGATGACAATGACGATCTCCGCGCAGTCGCTGAGCTGCTGGAGCATCCTCAGCTTGCTGTCCGGCTGGAATCCCGGCAGGACCCTGCTGGCGTGGTAGTCGTCAAACAATTTGCCTCCAAGCTCAAGATAGAGCTTGTCCCCGAACTGGGCTATGCGTTCCTTGATGTGTTCTGATTGTATCCGCAGATACTTTTCGTTGTCGAATCCGTACTTCATAACGGATAACAAAGGTACGAAATCTATTCCGCAGCGGCAAATGAAAATACACAATCACAGCCTACATCAGCGTCCGGTATTCAGATTCCGGGCAATGTAAGCTGTTGAATAATATCCCACCGAAACGGTTATAATCTCACATCAATAAGATTCGGGTAATGATCCGTGAGTTTGATGGTGTATTTCTCCATAATGCAGTCGAAGACCTTGACCTCGGCCTTTCCGCTCGGGTCGAAGATCAGGCAGTGATCGATCGCTCCAGTGGCGCGGTCAGGTCCACGTCTGCGGCTCTCGACCGAATATCCGTCCCCAGGGCTGCATATGTGATGTCCGTTGTGGTTGTCGCCATAGACGGTAGCGGCCTTGTAACAAGGCACATAACCGCCCTGGATAAGCTGCTGGATCGGAACGGTGTCCTCCTCGCAGTTCATATCCCCCATCACAAAAACAGGAATATCCCCGTATTTGGCTCTGATGATGTCGGTCTCCGCCATCACCAGACGGAGCTGTGAGGCTCTCGCCATCGTGCTGCCCGGCTTGGACTTTTCGCTCTTCCACCAAAGGTGGGTGCCGATTATCGCGAATATCTTCCCGTCGGCCTTCCTTTTCAGCACAGCCGAGGTGAAGGACTTGGATCCGTGGTTGCACCACTGCTCGGGAGTGTACTTGTTGTAGTTGACGTACAGAGGCTCAAGCGTCTTGCTGTTGTAGAAGATCGGAGTGTTGTTCCAGTCCTTCTTCGATTCCCAGGCGATGACATAGCCGTCTTTCTGCACCAGAGGGTAGAATTCCTTGTGCATATGGCTGGAATATTCCTGAAGCGCGAAGACATCAGGAAGGTAGTCGTTTACGAGCCTGGCAAATTGCGGGGCCCTGTTGCAGTCACGCGGATCCTCTCCGATTTCCTTCCATTTCGGAGGAATGGTGTCCTTGCTGTAGTCCCAGATGTTGTCGTCAAGGATGCGAAGGTCAGCGCCTTCCGCGATCTTGAACTTAGCCTCGAACGCTGGGCTCTTCTGCGCGAAAGCGAAAGTTCCGCAGAGCAAGAGTCCGAATGTCAGCGTCGAAGCCGCGCTGATTTATGCTGAACGGCTTTGACATCCGGAAGGGAATCACTATTTTTGCCGCGGAGATATTCATTGACAAGGGTGGGCAATCACCCTCGAACGGATTGTATTCGGCAAGTGATTGCCTGCTTGCGGAATTTGAATATTCAAGGAATATGAGAAGTGCCATCTATGGCGCCGGTTCGTTGGGAACCATTTTGGGCGCGTATATTACGAAGAACGGAGGTCAGATTGACCTCATCAACCATAACAAGGCTCACGTCGCCGCCTTGCGTGCCGAAGGTGCGAGAGTGGTAGGCACCGTGAATTTCACTCAGCCGGTGACCGTTCTGACAGATGAGGAAATGACTGGTGAATATGATGTCATATTCCTTATGACCAAGCAGTTGCATAATGCCGAGGTTGTGAATATGCTCAAAGGTTCCCTCGCTGAGGATGGTGTGATCGTCACTCTCCAGAACGGGTTGCCGGAGCTGCTGATTTCCGAGATCGTCGGTCCGTCCCGTGTGCTTGGCTGCACTGTCGCCTGGGGAGCCACGATGCTTGGCCCGGGAGTCTGTGAGTTGACCAGTTCGCCGGACAGCCTCACTTTTTCGTTGGGCGCGGTTTCCGAGAATGTCAACAAGCATTTCGCTGAGGTCAAGGCCCTCCTTGAGAAGATGGGCCCGGTCGAGGTAGAGGAGAATTTCCTCGGGACCCGCTGGAGCAAGCTCCTGATCAACGCCGCGTTCTCCGGAATGAGCGCTGTCCTGGGCTGCACTTTCGGAGAGGCCGCCTCGGACCGTTCCTCAAGGAAGGTCGTGCAGGCCTTGATCAAGGAATGCATTGATGTCTGCCGTAAGGGCGGCATAACCATCGAGCCGATCCAAGGCAAGGATGTAGTCAAGCTTCTGGATTACAGCAATCCCGTGAAGAAGTTCATCTCCTTTATGATCATCCCGATAGCCATCCGCAAGCACGCCCGTCTGAAAGCCAGTATGCTTCAGGATCTTGAGCGCGGCAAGAAAACCGAGGTCGATTCCATCAACGGTGCCGTCAGCGCCTACGGCCGCAAAGTCGGTTGCCCCACCCCGATGAACGACAAGGTCGTGGAGATCATCCACCGCATCGAGTCCGGCTCCCTTGCCCCCACCTTCGACAACCTCCGCCTCTTCGCGTAGCCGCACTACACTGTTGCGTCTGCTTTCCTTGTTGAATGCGTGTGCTCCCTTGTTGTATATAGGTGTGACAATGCTAAACTTCCCGCCAGTCTGCTCGGGTGGGAGCTTTTGCGTTAGTTTGCCCGGTTAGGTGGTAAGGGCTTTGATTTTATTGCCATACAAGTTTTGGCAAGAGTTGTCGTGAAATTCCCCTCGGTAGAATTGCAACGAGAAAATGACGTGCTTTATAATTACTTGTAAGTCAGTTGATTCGGTATCCGCCTTTAGCGGATTCCCGCTGAAGATAAACCTCTATATCTCTCATTAACAATATATTATCTCCCACTCGCCTGAAACGTCTCCCTAATATATGTAAGCAGATCCATTGAAAACAACAATGTCTATCCCTTTTTTCAAGAGCGGCTTTAGCACTGATCCGTAATAGCTTGAATGTCAGCAAGTGAAACGCCACTCCTTGATTCATAGGGATATACAGGATTCTGCCAGTCATTTTTGACTAGCGGGAATTACGAATATATTCATTTTTAGTTTCTTATGGATTCTTGATTTTTTTTTCATTTAGGTTTTGATTTATTGGATGGATTTTCAGTGGGTTATAAGAATGGAAAAAAGGACGGCCTCGGATGATGTTGTCCCCTTATGCGGAATCGTGGGAGATTATCGAACTTTTATCGAGGACTTCAAGAGAGAACTGGAGTTCGTGGAATGGTTGGAAGGAAGAGTCTTGATGAAAAAAGTCTACGATATTACTTGATAATCTGAAAAGAATGGCTATCTTTGCATTGTTCTCATACGAGTTAGGAAGACAAGTAAAAGCAACCATCTTTTCCCTAAAAGGGATGCTTGCTTTTTTTTATTGTCCCATACCGAGGGGGTACTACAACAAGGACGGTAGTTCTCTCAATTTCCTAACAATAAGTATGCAGAATGAGAACTGTAACGCAATATTCAACCGGTACGGGATTCTTGGACCATTTTGGGATACTTATTACACCTATTGAAAAAGAAAAACGCCTCTTAATCAGTTGATTAGAAGGCATTTTTGTGCGGGTGAAGGGACTCGAACCCATACGCTTGCGCACCAGATCCTAAGTCTGGCTTGTCTACCAGTTTCAACACACCCGCAAAGCCTTCCGGCAGGGGAATCTAGATGATGATAGGGATTCCGCGGGGAGTTTGGGCGATTGGAAGCTGCCTTTGCTCCGAGTCCGAAAGGTTTGCAAAGATAGTTGAAATCTGTTAATATTCAAATATTATTTTTCTGCCCGTCGCGCTCTGCCGCATCGTTCGTTCCGGCTGGTTCAGCGTGCGGAAGATGTGAGCCGGCACCGTTGTCACCGATGTTACCGGCGCCGGTGACGGTCTCAAGGGCTTTGAGGGTTTTCTTTTCGTCGGCGGAGAGGTCTTCGGTCAGGGAGGCGGAATATTCAAGTTCCTTCTTTTTGTTCTCTATCGCCTTCTGCGACAGCTCGTTCTGCTTCAGAGCCTGCTCCACGCCCTTCTCGAATATGTTGTGGATGGCGGAGGTCAGGTTTAGCGTCAGGCTGTTGACCTGATCATTGAAAAGAGGAATGTTGCGGCTCTTGTACTTTGTCTTGCCGAGTTTCCACTTCCAATTGTCGAAGGTGCCGTTCACGTTGATGCCGAACTTGAACGGAATCGGCGACTTCAGGGCGGAAAGGTGGTACTTGAACCGCTGGTCGAAACCCTGAAGGCCGCTGGCCGCGATCGAGTAGCGGTCGATGTTCAGCAGGAACGGGAAGATCTCCATGTGGTTCTCCTTGATGATGCCGCGGATTGACAGGGATTTTATGAAGCTGGAGTCCTTGTCCTTGAACATCAGGGATCTGCGGAGCTTGTTGAGTTCGTCACTGTCGGTCAGGGACAGGTTCTTGCCGTCAATTTTCACTATGCCGCTCAGGGTCGGCAGCACAATGTTCATGGATGTGTCGATCGAGCTTGTCGCGGCGATCTCGCAGTCGAGCAGTCCCCTGAAAGCCTTGAGCATAGGCACGATGCTGTCCACTGCCGGGAACAGCTGGATAACCTTCTCGGCTGTGATGCCGGACAAGGTGAGGTCGAAGCCGGCCTTGAGGTCTTTCTTGGTGCGGGTCGAATAGAAACCTTCGAGGTACACGTCGCCCATGTTCGTCGTCGCGAGGGTGTTCGTCGCCTGAAGGCAGCGCTCTTTCATCACGATGTCCGAGGCCACCCAGGATGTCTCCAGGTTTGAGTATCTTATCTTGTTGGCGCTCAGCGAGATCTTGGCGTTGAGGTTGGACGGAAGCACGACCAGCGAGGTGGAGGCGGTCGTGTCCGCGGCTGTCATCTCTTTGACGGTGTTGAGGTAGGCGTTGTCATCAACTCCGGAGAGAGCCGCGTTGTGGCCTATAGGCGTGAATTTCTTTCCGGCGTTGAGCGCGATGAGGATCTCGTTCATGTCGATCTCGTCGGAGGTTATGCCCAGATCCAGGTTGAGCCTGCCCTTGCCGGAGACAAGAAACCTCTTGAGGCCGGTAAGATGGCCGGTGGCGGAGATGTCCGACACCCCGGATTTGAACGATAGTCTGTTGAGGTCGATCGTGTTGTTGGAGAACTTCCCGCTGAATCCTGTTATCCTGTTGTCGAGTGGATAGTACGGGGTGATGACAAGACCTTCGGCGAGGTCGATGTTCCCTGTGATGTCCCAGTCTCTGATGTAGTTCGCAAAGGATTCACCAAGTTGGATCTTGATGTCGCTCTTCTCGAAATCCTTTTCGGAAAGATAGTCCGGCAAGGTGGTTCCGGACGCATATTTCCCGAACACTTTCCTGAGCAGGGAGTCGCGTTTCACTCCAGGGTAGATCCTTTGCAGGGAGTCCAGCAGGTGTTTCCTGCGAAGCTGTCTCTCCGCGGAGTTCGGATGCGCCTCGACCGACAGCCTCGCATCCTGTCCGGAGAACCTGGTGACTCCTTCGCGGAGAGTTATATTCTTGTTCCTGCTGGACAGGCTGATGAACGGCACGCTATGCGTTCCTGTCTGCTTAAGGCTCAGTTTGAATGTGTTGACAGAGCCGATGGCTCCTACGAAACAGGAGTCTATGTCCATCATTCCGATGGAAGCGATGTCAAGATGGCCGTGGATCGGGTGGCGCTTCGGATCAGCGGACATCCTCTCCTTGGTGTTGTGTGCCGAAAGAGTCAGACCGGTACCCCGTATGAACGTCGAGGCGCCATATTCAGTCAGCATGCTGTCGATCGCCACGGAAAGTCCCGAGTGCCTGTGGCCGCTACCGTCGTGTCCGTCGTGGTCATCCTCGTGGTTGAAGGCTCCGAGGCTGATGTCCGTGTGCCCCAAGTAGGCGAACAGGGTGTCTTTCGGAATGTTGATCCGGATGCCGTTGCTCTCCAGAAGCCCCTCAAGCCCGATCTCGGAGAAATTGAACGCATCCAGTTGGGACAGGCGGAAGTCACCTTCGATTATCCCCTCAAGGTCGCCGTGGACAGAAACCCCGAGGCTGTCTGGAAGGTAGCAGGCCAGCGAGTCCAGGACGATGTGGATGTCGCTGCTGATGTCGAACTTCGGATCCGCGCCAAGAAGGTCGTCGGCTGTCCCGCTCATCACCACCTTCATCCCGTTGACGCTGAAGCAGAAATCCGGCACCTCGGCGGTGAGTTTTCCGTCTTGGCTCGTGGCCGTGATGTCAAGGTCGAAACGTCCGTCGCCGGAAATGCCCTCCCAGCCGATCCTGGAATCCGGAACCTGGATCCTCACCGAAAGAGGAGGGAGGCTGCCGGTACTCTTGTTATAACTGCCGTCGCAGAATGCATTGACGGAGAGCGTTGCATCGGTGCGCAACTTCTTAAGAATAGGGAAGTTGTCTCCGAAATACCCGGCTATCTCATTGATGGAGGCGTTTTCCGTCGCCACAGATCCCTTGATGTGAATATCCTTACCTGAGAAGTCCGCCTTCCCGTTGGCCGAAAGCCCGACGGTGGCTACCCGCGCGGTCATATTCCCGACCGTCACGCACTTTTTCCCAAGTTCCGGGAATATGTCGCCTTCGATCTCGACCGGAATCGACATCCTGCCGGATGATTCCATGCCGAGGAACAGCCTCGAAGAGAGGTTGACATCGAAGTGGCCGACGCGTTCCTTGATCCCGAGCCGCTCTACCCCAAGGGCTACCGTGTCCGCAGGAAGCCGCCCCGCCACGAACAGCGAGTCCATCTCAAGGCTCACCCCCTCGATCTTGTTCCTCTTCGCGTCATAACGCCCCTTCGCGGTGAGCTGCTTTAGGAATATGCATCCGAATATGGTGTCGGAGGGATTCGTGTAGACTATGAATGGCCGTCCGCCGAGGCTGACCTTGCCCACCGAGACCGGCGGCAGCGTGGAGGCGATGGTGTTGCCATCCTCTTTCACGGAACCGTCGCCGAACATGTTCCAGTTCGCCGTGGTGGAGTCGTACTGGTGGGCGAATATTCTTGGATGATCAAGAATGGCGTGGCGGATCCTGAACCTGCCTGTCGCAGCGGCAAGGTAGTTGACCGAGACGGAGAACTTTCTGAAATGTGCCAGGGTGTCGGCTCCCTCTCCGCGCCCTGATTTCAGGAGGTAGCCTCCCGGAACGTCCAGTGAGTCGAACGAGGCGAACCTGTCGTGGGGGTAGGTGATGGAGAAGTTGTCGATCGTGACGTTGAGGTTAGGGAAGCTCTTGAACATGGAAGCCTTGATGCCGGTGAACGTGACGTCCCCGTCGACATATTCCTTGGCCACATCGTTGACGACTCTCGTCAGTACCTTGGAGTTCAACGCGATCTGCAGGACGACGATGATCACCGCCCAGACGCCGAAGATTGTCCAGAGTGCCGGGCGGAGCCAGCGCCGCGCCCCTTTTTTGACGACATCCTTTCCCATAATCTACAAATATAGCTATAATTAGCCGGATTCAGTACTGCTGATAAGTAAGCGTTAATAAATTAGTCGGTAATCTTTGATTGTCTTTTCGGCCTTGCGGTTTTTTCTCATCGGCCGATGTGCCATCGGCACACTCCTTCTTCAAAAAGAAATCTATCTTCGAAAACGCGGCCAAAACTTTACCAATTAATGATTTAGGATTACTAAGTAACCTTCAAAAAATAACCTGCCTCATCTTAAAGAATCTTTTCGGTCTATATCTGTTTTCTCATCAGTCATGTGCCACCGGCACACTCCTTCTTCGAAAATAGATCTATCCTCGAAAATCTTCTCCTAATCTGAAGCAGGTTATTTTTTCACGTTACTAAATACGAAAACCGGACCGCTGGGCGCGATCCGGTCATGATTGTCTGTGTCAGTCTTGATTACTGCTCGTCAAGCAGCTGGAGGTGCTGAACGTAGATGGCCTTCATCTTCGCGGCTCTTCTCTTTACAGAAGGCTTCTCGAAGTTCTTGCGGGCGCGAAGCTCGCGGATGGCACCGGTCTTCTCGAATTTTCTCTTGAATTTCTTCAGAGCCCTTTCGATGTTCTCGCCTTCCTTGATAGGAACTATGATCATAATGCTGTTACCACCTCCTTTTTCTCTTTTTCGGAATCATCGCGGCAAGTTATGCCGAATTTTTCCGCTCGCTTTCCAAAGCGGGTGCAAAGATAGGAAAAAAATATTAATTTTGTGAAAACAAAAATGTTATTTCGATGGATAGCCCGTTTTTGTACAACAGATATGTGACCGGACAGCATTTCATAGGCCGGAAGGATGAGCGCGCCATTCTCGGCAACCTCTTGAGCCAGAGCGAGAACGTGGTGATCTGGGAGCCTTTCGGAACCGGCAAGAAGTCGCTGGTTCACCAGGTGTTCACAAAGATGAAGGTGGACGGCGACAGATTCAGTGTCGGCGAGATGACCGCCCTGGACATCAGGGAGGGTGAGGCTTTCGTCAAAAGGCTTGGCGCGGCCGTCATCAGGCTTGTCGCGTCCACACCCGATGAGTATGAGGGCATTGTCACCAAGTACCTTGAGGGAACGCATTTCGTGTTCGACCGCAAGGCTTTCTCGGATTTGGACGTGATCCTCTCCACGAATTGGGATCTGGACGACAATGACCTGAAGGCTGTCCTGAGACTTCCTTACGCGCTTGCGGCGGAGAGGGGAGAGAAGACATTCATGATCATCGACGAGTTCCAGAACCTTGACCTTGCCGGCGACGGCGAGCGGATCTTCAAGCTGATGGAGCAGGTGATGGATGAGGTCAAGGCTGAAGGCCTGCGGATCTTCTCCTACATATTCATTGGCTCCCAGGTCAATGCGATGGAAGACATATTCATTAAGAGGCATTTCTTCTACCGCCGCGCCACCCGTCTGAAACTGGGCAAGGTGGACGAGCGGGAGATCGTGGAACACATCATCAAGGGGTTCCTCGCGAGCGGGAAGGTGATCGACAGGGACCTCATCAGCGGGGCATGTCGTCTGTTCAAGTGCAACCTTTTCTATGTCAATCATTTCACGTCCATCTGCGACTCGCTGTCGAAAGGCTATATCATGGAGCCTGTCCTGCTTGAGGCGCTTGCCACGGTGATCGCCATTAACCGTGGCCGCTTTGTGGCGATGATGAACGATCTCACTACGTTTCAGGTGAGTCTGCTCAAGGCGGTCATCGACGGCTACACCAAGTTCAGCACGGCGGAGGTGATCCGGAAGTATTCCCTCAATTCGTCGGCCAACGTGCGCCGTCTCAAGGACGCTCTGATGAAGAAGGAGATCCTGTCCTTCGTCGGCGAGGACGGCAGGCCGGTGATCCTCGACCCCTTGTTCGAGTACTGGCTCAGGAACTACTATTTCAAAAAGAATCAATAATTTACGAATATGCGGTCGCGGCCGCGCGCAACCTTTCAAAGGAGGATGAATATATGAACTCAGCGAAAAAGAAAATCGCCGTTCTGACGGGCGCCGGAGTGAGCGCCGAGAGCGGACTCAGCACATTCAGGGGCAACAACGGCCTGTGGGGTGAATATGATCCCGAAGAGGTCGCTTCAATCCAGGGCTGGTACCGCAACCGGGAACTGGTCCTGAATTTCTACAACGGTTTGCGCAAGAGGCTCAGCGAGGTGAAACCGAACGCCGCGCATTACGCCATCGCTGATCTGGAGAAGGAATATTCAGTGACGGTCATCACCCAGAACGTTGACAATCTGCACGAAAGGGCCGGCAGCACGAAGGTCCTGCACCTCCACGGCGAGGCGACGAAGGTTCGGCCCGAGGACGGTGAATATGACCGGACATATTCAGAGGAGGAGGTGATCGACATCGGTTATGATGAGGTTCATTTTGGCGACAAGGCTCCGAACGGCAGCCAGCTGCGCCCTCACATCGTCTTCTTCGGCGAGGCCGTCCCGAACATCAACAAGGCCATCGACATCGTTTCCGCCGCCGACATAATGTTGATCGTCGGCACATCTTTGAATGTCTACCCCGCCGCCGGCCTTTACCGCTATGCCCCGAACGGCATTCCGATCTACCTGATCGACCCCGAGGATGTGGCCATCGCCGACCCTCGCATCACCCAGATCCGCCAAGTCGCCACCAAAGGCATGGAGACCTTCCGCCGAATGCTCGGACAGTAGGTTTTTCAAGAAGGCATATTTTCACCAGAGTCAGTGGCGCATCCGGCACGCCTCATAGGCGGTGCTTCCGGCCACAGTCGTCACCTGCGGAGAGGGCTGCGCCAATGAGCGACGTTTATGCCCCTTTTCGTTGCCTGTGAGTGCAGCTCTGCGCCCTTGGGCGACATTTCTGTCCGATTTCTGCCCGAAGGAAGAAAATCATAAAAGTTTGGAAGAATCACAAAAAAGGATTATATTGCACAGACTGAAACGATGTTGAATATGTTGAGCCATAGCGTAAAAACTCTTATTCCTACGATAAGGAATTTCTTTGTCGGCCAGCCCATTGAAAAGGCGTGGATTTTTGGCTCATGTTCAAGAGGAGAGGAAAGGCCGGATAGTGACATAGACATTATGGTCAGGTATGTCGGCAAGGACAGCATCTCGATTCTTACTATTTCTAGAATATCCTCCCAATTAGGCCGATTGCTGAACCGCAAAGTCGATCTTGTTGAAGATGAGTGTATTCTATCATTTGCCAAAGAAAGTGCGGACAAAGATAAAATACTGATCTATGAGAGAAAGAATTAATGACAAAGGCCGGCTCCGGCACATACTTTCTTCCGTCAACATCATTCTTGACAATAAAGATCGTTTCAATCTGGAGAAAATCGAAAGTGACCCCATAGTTTTCTTTGGCTTTGTCAAGCAACTTGAGATTATCGGCGAGGCCGTCTATATGCTTAGCAAGGAATTCCGTAACCAGCATAAGGATGTGGAATGGGATGTCATAGAAGGTATGCGGCACGTTCTGGTGCATGGCTATTACCAAATCCGCCCAACGCAGCTTTGGAACACAATCCAACAAGATATTCCTGTACTAAAACCTCAAATTGAGAGTCTGTTGGATGAAGAGGCAAAGGCGGAGGCTGACGTGAGGGAGCATTGACGAGTTCTTTGCCGGTTGTTGAGCCCGCTTCGGTTGCTGGATCTGTTTAGGTCGCAGGACCTGCTTCGGCAGCAGATTCTTTGCGTGTCCGGATCTCCGGTCAAACTGCCTCCTTTTGTTGCCGACCTTGGTTATGAGGCGGTTGCCTCGGTATGGCAGCATTCTTTCCCAAGACACGACAGCCCACCCGTGTGCGGACATTGCCGTTTCGCTCACAAGACGACCTCGGCAGCTACCGTGCATAACCAAGTCTTCCTCCACCTTCATTTGGACCAAATATGGACCAAAAATCAACCAACGATTCACAAAAAATATGAATATATTTACAACGTTATAAGAAACGACTCTATCAAGATGCCTGATTATGGCACTGAAAAGAGCTTATTTTGTAGAGTAAAAATAATTGTCGGATTTTCTAACAGGCTGATAAAGAGAATCTAACTAACAAAAGCAAAACAATCATGCTGAGAGGAACCACATTATTCCGTTGCCCCAACTGCGGCCACGTCTTCAAGGCCCTCGACATCGAAGACAACGCCATCGTCTACTCCATGCCAATGCCCTGCCCCCGATGCGGCGCTAAGAGTTCTCCGGTCGGTATAAGTGCCGCGTGGCTCGCTCTGCACCCACTGGTGACAAATTCCTTCATATTCGTTGCCTCAGAGTGCCGCCCTGCGCCCTTGGGCGACATTTTGCCCGATTTCGGCCCGATTGCACTCACTGATAAATATTATTGCGGATTAATGGATTTTCCATCCCGACAAAATTGACGTAGTTGCGCCATTTGTCGATCATCGCGGTCATGTCTTCCGGAAGCTGAGAATCGAACTGGATCCATTTATCGGTGCCAGGGTGGACGAAGCCAAGTGTTTTGGCGTGAAGAGCCTGACGAGGGCAGATCTCAAAGCAGTTCTGGATGAACTGGCGGTACTTGGCGTAAATCGTGCCCTTGCGGATTTCCGAGCCACCATACCTTTCGTCATTGAACAGCGGATGGCCGATGTGGCTCATGTGGACTCTGATCTGGTGCGTGCGCCCGGTTTCCAGCCTGCACTCGACAACCGTCACATAGCCAAATCTTTCCAGCACCTTATAGTGTGTCACGGCGTGCTTGCCGCGCTCATCATCACCGGCATAGACCTTGAAACGAAGCCTGTCGTTGGGGTCGCGTCCGATGTTGCCGTCAATCGTCCCCTCATCCTCCTTGATGTTGCCCCAGACAACGGCCACGTACCGCCTCTCGATGGAGTGCTCGAAGAACTGTCGGGCCAGATCCAGCTGGGTCTCATCGTTTTTCGCAACGACAAGAAGACCGGATGTGTCCTTGTCGATCCGGTGAACAAGGATTCCCATCCGCTCGTCGGCGGCCTCCGGACCCTGGGATATTCCCAAATGGTAGGAGAGTGCGTTTACGAGCGTCCCCTCGAAGTGACCGTGGCCGGGATGCACGACCATTCCGGCGGCCTTGTTGACAACGAGGAGGTCGTTGTCCTCATAGACTATGTTCAGAGGAATGTCCTGCGGCAGGATCTCAAGGCCGCGGCGGCGGTACGGCATCACGAAGCGGATCACATCGCCGGGACGTATGATGAGGTTCGCTTTCGCAATCTTGTCATTCACACGTACATAACCCTCTTTGATCGCGCATTGAACCCTGTGTCTGGAAGTGTCCTCGAGATGAGTGGCCATATACTTGTCCACACGCATAGGGGTCTGGCCGACATCGACGTTGAGCCGGAAATGCTCGAACATCCCCTGCTCCTCGTCCTCGACGCTATCCTCCTGGTCGTTGTAAAGTCTCTCCTCGTCCACGTTATTCGTTCTTCTTGTCCAATGAAAGATAGATGGTCACGTCTGACCCCATGAGAATCGGATTGCCTGAGGCTTCCGGAGTCTGTCTGGTCACGGATGCGTTCAGCGAATCCGTGTAGTTCCTCACGGTCTTGTCGAACACCACTCTGTTGATGTTCAGGGAATTGTCATGCACCGCGTCCACTGCCCTGAGGTACTTCAAACCCTTTACATCCGGCACGTAGGTCAGATTATCTTCCGGATTGAGCCCTACCTCAAGGTCGATCTCGGAGCCGGTCTCGATCTGCCTTCCCGGCCTGATCTCACGGTTCCGGTAGATCTGCCTGAGCACATTGTTGGTCGCGATGTCGTTGACATAGATCAGCTTGCCCAACGCCAATCCCTTGGAACTCAATTCGGCCTTGGCCTGGCGCATGGAGTAGCCGACCAGGTTCGGCATACTGACTTTCTTGGCGTTCTTGGCATTGATCGTCAGCAGGATTCTCCTGCCTTTCTTTACTCTTGACCCAGCCTTCGGATTCTGGCTGTAAACAGCCCCTTTCTCCATCTTCCTGACGAAAATGGAATCGACAACCTCGGTTCTCAACTTCAGTCTTGCGGCCTCATGCCTTGCCTCGTTCAGGCTCATGCTTGTGAAATCCGGAACCTCGATTGTCTCGTTGTGGTTCGTGATAGTACCCAGAAGGATCGAATTGAAGAGTATCAAAATCGTGAAAAACAGCACCGCAAGGATGATGTTCTTCACGATCCAGTTCCCGAAGAAACCTTTCTTGTCTGTTTTTTCTGCCATATTCGTAAATTACTTTCCGCCTGTGAAGAGCAAGTCGAACGCGCCTTCTCCAAGCAGGGCTAATCCTATGATTATTATGATGATTCCCGCGATCCTGTTCATCCACATTATCTTTTTTATGTCGAACGCCTTTCTCCAATTGCTGAAAAACCATGAGAAGAAGAGCCAGTAGGCGATCGAGCCGGCGGCGACGGCAAGGATTATCGGGTATATCCTGAAACTCCTGTCGGACACATCCACCTGAAAGAAAGCGAACAAGGCGAACATGACCAGAATCGCCCCCGGGTTGGAGATGGTTGTCGCCACCGCCTGAAGGAAATCCTTGATAGAGGCTCCACGGGTCACGCTGTCCCCCGGCTCCATCTTCCTGAAAGGGTCCTTGAATGCCATTGAATATCCCAAAAAAGCAATCACAGGACCTCCGATCAGGAATATGATTGATTCGTAGGTGTTGATGAAATTCTGCGCGAAGGCCCATGCGAAAATCGAGATGATCGCGTAGGCGGTGTCGACAAGCGACGCACCGAGACCGGTCGTGAAACCAGCCTTATGACCGTAGCAGATGGATTTCTGAAGCACAAGAATCGCCACCGGCCCGAGCGGAGCCGACGCGCAGATGCCGATTATGAACGCTTTCAGAATCTCCAACAGCATAGGCGGTCATTATTTTGCCCTCATGAAAATCTGCACAGGACATCCGTGCAGGTCGAAGTGCTCCCTCAACTTGTTCTCAAGGAATCTCTTGTACGGCTCCTTGACGTACTGAGGCAGGTTGCAGAAGAACGCGAACGCCGGGAATCTGGTTGGCAGCTGGGTCACGTACTTGATCTTCACATACTTGCCCTTCCAGGCCGGCGGCGGGTAATTCTCGATCTCCGGCAGCATAGCCTCGTTCAGCCTTGCCGTCGAAAGCTTGCGGGAGTAGTTCCCGTAAACGTGCTCGGCCTCATCCAGCACATCCATGATTCTCTGTTTCCTGGTGACAGACGTGAATATGATAGGCACGTCATCGAACGGAGCGATGCGGCGGCGAAGCGAGGCTTCGTATTCCTTCATCGTGTTGCTGTCCTTGATGAAGAGGTCCCACTTGTTGACCACCAGCACGCATGCCTTGCGGTTGCGGACAATGAGGTTGAATATGCTCATGTCCTGGGCTTCCATTCCGCTGTTCGCATCGATCATCAGGATGCAGACATCCGAATGCTCGATCGCCCTGATGGAACGCATCACTGAGTAGAATTCAAGATCCTCGTTGACCTTGGCTTTCCTGCGCATCCCGGCGGTGTCCACGAGCATGAATTCGTGGCCGAACTTGTTGTAGAGAGTTGAGATTGAGTCCCTTGTGGTTCCTGCTACCGGTGTCACGATGTTTCTTTCCTCTCCAAGGAGGGCATTGGTCAGGGATGACTTGCCGACGTTCGGCTTCCCGACGATCGCGATGTGAGGAAGGTCAGGACGGTCGTCGTCCTGCTGTGGTTTCTCTTCAGGAAGGACTTTGAGAACCTCGTCCAGAAGGTCGCCGGTTCCGCTTCCGTTGGCAGCGGATGTCGCCCAGATCTCTCCCAGTCCCAATGAATAGAACTGATAGGCGTCGAACATCTTCTCTCCGGAGTCCACCTTGTTGACACACAGGACGACAGGCTTTTTGCTCCGGCGGAGAATGTCGGCGATCTCGGCGTCGTAGTCTGTGATGCCGGCGGCGGCCTCGACCATGAATATCACAGCGTCAGCCTCCTCGATGGCGATCACTACCTGTTTGCGGATCGCCTCCTCGAACACATCATCCGAATTGGTCGTCCAGCCTCCCGTGTCCACCACGGAGAACTCCTTGCCGCACCATTCGCATCTGCCGTAGTGGCGGTCTCTTGTCACGCCGGCGGTCTCGTCAACGATGGCCTGACGCATTCCGACAAGTCTGTTGAAAAGAGTCGATTTGCCGACATTCGGCCTTCCTACTATAGCTACTAGACTCATAATAAATTCTTTACTTCTTAATGTTAAACACTTTCCGCGATTCTACTTCTTCGGCTTCTTTCCGCCGAACTCATATTCATAGAAACCGCATCCGGTGCAGGCGTCGCTGTAGGAACCTGTGCAGGAAGCGTTCCTTTTGGGCTTCTTTTTGGAGAATATCTCCTCGTCCTGCTCCCTCATGCACTTGATTCCCATCTTGCGCATGTTCTCGTTGTGGCTGATCTCCGTCTCCGGGAACTTGCCGTTCTTCCGGAATATGATGTTGAAGCACATTCCGATGACTCCGATTCCGAGGATGATTATCGCGGCGAGAACAGTTTTCATGTTCTTAGAATATAAATTCCGTGCTGATAGGCTCGTAGTTGTAAACCTTGCGGATGATCGCCGCGAAGGTCTCCGCCATTGAGACTACCCTTATCTTGCTTGTGTCGGCTCCCTCCTTGAGCGGGATGGTGTCGGTGACGAACACTTCCTTCAGGCAGGAGTTGTTGATTCTGTCGTAGGCAGGGCCGGAGAGCACGGCATGTGTCGCGCATGCCCTGACACTGGCGGCACCTTTTTCCATCAGCACTTCGGCGGCCTTCACGAGGGTTCCGGCCGTGTCGATGAGGTCATCCACTATCACCACATTCTTCCCCTCTACTTCTCCGATCGCTGTGATCGAGGCCACCACGTTCGCTCTTTCGCGGGACTTGTGGCAGATGATCACCGGGCATGCGAGTTCCTTGGCGTAGGCGTTGGCTCTCTTCGCTCCGCCCATGTCCGGAGCGGCTATGGCGAGGTTCTCTATGTTCAGGGAACGGAGGTAAGGGATGAACACCTTGCTTGCGTAGATGTGGTCCACAGGCAGGTCGAAGAATCCCTGGATCTGGTCGGCGTGCAGGTCACAGGTCATGATCCTGTCAACTCCGGCGGCTGTCAGAAGGTTCGCGACCAGTTTGGCGCCGATAGAAACGCGAGGCTTGTCCTTGCGGTCCTGTCTGGCCCATCCGAAGTACGGCATCACCGCGATCACCTTGTCCGCGGAGGCTCTTTTGGCCGCGTCGATTGTCAACAGAAGCTCCATCAGGTTCTCCGTTGGTGGAAAAGTTGACTGCAGGATGAACACGGTAGCGCCTCTGACGCTGTCCGTGAAAGAGGGAACGAACTCTCCATCGCTGAATCTGGTTACTTCGGACGCGCCAAGGTGATACTTCTCGCCAGCTGCGGCTCCGATGATGTTCAGTCCGTCAACAACCTTGCAAGCAAAGTCTTTGGAGGCTCTGCAGGCAAACAATTCCATTCTGTGTTCCATGTGCATTAAACTATGCTATAAATTAATGTATTGTTGAATATAGTCAAGTATCTCTTCCTTTCCGGCTCCCGTCTCCGCGCTGGAGGCGAACATCGGCGGCATCTCCTCCCAGTCCTCCGACAGGATCTCCTTATCCCGCTCGATCTGCGCCTTCAGTGCGTTCGGCCCGAGTTTGTCGCTTTTTGTGAATATTATCGCGAACGGAATTCCGTTCTCTCCGAGGCCTGCCAGAAACTCCCTGTCAATCCTCGTGATATCGTGCCGCGAGTCGATCAGGACAAAGAGCGCGACCATCTCCTCGGATCTCCCGATGTAGTCATTGATCATCCTGCGGAGTTCTTCGCGTCCTTTCTGCGAAATCTTGGCGAAGCCGTAGCCCGGAAGATCGACAAGGTACCAACTGTCATTGATGATGAAGTGGTTGATCAGTTGGGTCTTGCCAGGGGTGGCTGAGGTCTTGGCAAGCTTGCGGTTGCCGCACAACATGTTGATCAGGGATGACTTGCCGACATTGGAGCGTCCGATGAACGCAAACTCCGGCAGTCTGCGGGACGGCTTTTGGCTGACTCTGGTGCAGCTGCCTGCGAATTTTGCTTCAGTGATGGTCATCTTTCTTTCTGCCTAAGCGATTCTTTTACAAAGATAGTGGATTTTTGTTAATTTTGTAAGAGATAGAACTGTTATTATGGAAAAGAAGTACATAGACCTCTTCACCCTTCAGGCTCGTCTGAAATCGGTTGTGGAGGGCTTGTTCCCGCAGAGACTTTGGGTCAAGGCCGAAATCAGCAGCCTGAGCCGCAAGCAGAATGGCCACTGCTACCTCGAACTGTCCCAGAGCGAGGGTGGGGGAGTGGTGGCGAAGACCCGCGCGACAATCTGGGCGTTCAGCTGGAACATGATCGACCAGCGGTTCAGAAGCGTGACCGGCTCCTCTCTGGAGGCCGGGATGGAGATCCTTGCCAGTGTGCAGGTCAGCTATCATCCTCTGTACGGCTTTTCATTGAATATAGAGGACATCGATCCGGAGTTCACCCTTGGTGCGAACGAACGCCGCAGGCAGGAGACGATCGAGCGGCTCATGAAAGAAGGCTTGCTCGACCTGCAGAAGCGTCTGCGGCTGCCCGCGCTGCCATATTCATTGGCGGTGATTTCCGCCCCGGGTGCGGCGGGCTTTGGCGACTTCCGCCACCATCTGATTGACAATGAATATGGTTTCGTCTTCAACGTGCGGTTGTTCGAGGCTTTGATGCAGGGTGACGGAGCGCCGGCTTCGATAATGGCGGCATTTGCTGAGATACTCTCCTCACCGGTCCGTTACGATGCCGTGCTGATCATGCGCGGGGGCGGTTCTGACCTGGATCTGGGATGTTTTGATGACTATGATTTGGCGGTGACCATCGCCCGTTGCCCGGTCCCGGTCTTCACGGCGATCGGCCACGACAAGGATCACCATGTCGCCGACATGGTGGCGAACACCTCGGTCAAGACCCCGACCGCTCTGGCAGACCTGCTTTTGGATTGCTATATCGCTGAGGACCAGCGTTTGGGAACGTTGGAATCCCGGCTGATGATGTCATTCAACAACCGTTTGTCGGCTATGTCCTCCCGCATTGATCTGCTGGAAGCCCGTGTCCGCCGTCAGGCTGATGCCCGTGTGGCGGATGCGATGCATAAGGTGGAGATTCTGGACGCGGCTTTGACTAAGGCTGTCCAGAACAGGTTGGTCAGTCAGGAACATCGGCTGGACAGATTGTCAGACAGAATCCTGCATGGTGCCGATAGAAGCATCTACAAGGCCGCGTCCTCTTTGGACCGTATTGAGCAGAGGTTGAGGGGCCGTGTGGGTGTCGTGCTTTCCGGTGCCTTGTCCCATTTGATGATGGTCGAGACCAAGATCGCCGCCAACGACCCCCGCAACATTCTCCGCAAGGGCTTCGTTCTGGCTTTGGACAGGGATGGTGTCAAGATGGATTCCGCCACCAAGACCCGTGTCGGTGACCGTGTGCGTATGATGTTTGCCGACGGAACCGTCAAGTGCGGTGTCGTGGAGGTCGATCTTAAAAGCAATGTGCCGGGAAAGGAGGACGGCGCCCTCCCGGCGATGAGTGAAATAAGTTAGCAAGCAGACAGGTCCCTGAGCCTGTCGAAGGGCCGAAGTGACAGAGCGTATGAACCACAGCTTCTTCAGCAATCAATAAAAAACAACGAATATGTCAGAAAAGAAATTCGATTACACAAAGGCGGTCGCCGAACTGGACGAGATCGCCGCCAAGGTAGAGGATCCGGCCACCAGCCTGGATGACATCGGCGCGCTTGTGAAGCGTTCCAAGGAACTCATCGAGTCCTGCCGGAAGTACCTCCGCACCGTCCGTGACTCCATCGAGGACGGCAAGGAATGACCTCCGGTCGCCGAGCATGCCGAAGTGACCGATGTTCTCAAGAAAGAAAGCATGTAAGGGCAAACTTAAGGGCATTGTCCGCAAAGAAAGCCAATCATTTACAAACCACGGACACGATAAAACGCCACCAACGGTATTCAGTCCACTATCACTGTGGCTGACCCTCCCTCGGGATATGGGGGTCAGCCACGCACTATGGCCTCCCGGCATTACCAGAGTCATTCTTGCGTGCCTGTGGTTTGCACAATATGATGTTCAGGGTAATTCTATGCGTTTTCGAGAATAATGGCTATATTCGTGAATATAAGAGGAATAGTTGTCTTATGGGAAGGCCGGTATGGTCGGGCGGATTAAGTCTGGACCGATGAGGTCTGTCTGCTTTCAATGAGGAAAACAAAGATTGAAAAATGAAAACAGACCCTCGTTGGGCAGACTACAGGAGACGTGTTGCTGTACTATAAAAGGCGGCCATCTGCAGATGGCCGCCAAAATATTACTTGAGACGCGTTGTCAACAGTCTTTTTTAAGGAACATGAAAGGTTACTAAGGGTTACTTAGAAGCTGTTTTGAATTGTTTGTTTGAAGGTTTGAGAGTGAAAAACTTCAGTTTCGACCGCTTCTTCCAAGGAAGATAGCGGTGCTATCTGACTGAAGAAGCGGGAAGAAAATGAAGATTTTTCACCTCAAAGAACATTTCAAACAATTCAAAACAGCTTCTTAGTCGAGCGTCTGCTTGATCTCGGTGATGACGAACGCTTCGATGTTGTCTCCGACCTTCAGGTCGTTGAACTTCTCGATGCCTATACCACACTCCATTCCGGCGGAAACCTCCTTCACATCGTCCTTGCCCCTCTTGAGCGAGGCGAGCTCGCCGGTATAGACCACGATGCCGTCACGTATAAGTCTGCACTGCGATGTCTTGGCAATCTTTCCGTCCCTGACAAGACATCCGGCGATCGTACCGACCTTGGAGATCTTGAAGGTCTGCTTGACCTCCGCCGTACCGGTGATCTCCTCCTTCTTGATCGGCTCAAGCATACCTTCGATACCGTCCTTCACATCATTGATCGCGTCGTAGATGACGGAGTAAAGACGGATTTCAATGCCCTGCTCGTCAGCAAGTTTCCTTGCATCTGTGGAAGGACGTACCTGGAATCCGATGATCACGGCATCGGAAGCCTCTGCCAGGATCACATCTGATTCGGAGATCGCTCCCACGGCCTTATGGATCACATTCACACGTACCTGCTCCGTGGAGAGCTTGATGAGAGAGTCGGAGAGAGCCTCAACTGAACCGTCCACGTCACCCTTGACGATGACATTGAGTTCCTTGAAGTTGCCGATGGCGATCCTTCGTCCGATCTCCTCAAGGGTCATGTGCTTCTGGGTCTTGATGCCCTGGATTCGCAGGAGCTGCTCGCGCTTGTTGGCGATCGCCTTTGCCTCCTTCTCATCGCTCATGACATTGAACTTGTCTCCGGCGCTCGGCGCTCCGTTAAGACCAAGGATGGAAACCGGGGTCGAAGGACCGGCTTCTTTAACTTTCTGTCCACGTTCGTTGAACATGGCCTTCACGCGGCCGTAGTAACTGCCGCTCAGCACCATGTCTCCGGTCTTGAGGGTTCCGTCCTGCACGAGAACCGTGGCGAGGTAGCCGCGTCCCTTGTCCAAAGATGACTCGATGACCGCTCCGACACCGTTCTTGTTCGGATTGGCCTTGAGGTCGAGGAGGTCAGTCTCAAGAAGCACTTTTTCAAGAAGCTTGTCCACATTGAGGCCTTTCTTGGCGGAAATCTCCTGACACTGGTATTTGCCGCCCCATGCCTCCGTGAGTATGTTCATTTGTGCAAGTTGCTGGTAGATCCTTTCCGGCTGCGCTCCTGGTTTGTCGATCTTGTTGATGGCGAACACCATCGGTACATTGGCCGCCTGAGCGTGGTTGATGGCCTCGACCGTCTGCGGCATCACGGCGTCATCCGCCGCGATGATGATGATCGCAAGGTCGGTCAGCTGTGCTCCACGTGCGCGCATGGCGGTGAACGCCTCGTGACCAGGGGTGTCCAAAAATGTGATTCTTCTGCCGTCAGGAAGCTTCACGTTGTAGGCGCCGATGTGCTGCGTGATGCCTCCCGCCTCACCGGCGATGACATTGGATTTACGAATATAGTCGAGCAACGAGGTCTTACCGTGGTCAACGTGTCCCATCACCGTGATGATCGGCGGCCTTGGAACAAGGTCTTCCTCGCGGTCAGCCTGCTCGCTGCTACCCTCGATCTCCTCGGTCAGGTCGGCCGTGACAAACTCTACCTTGTAGCCGAACTGCTCGGCGACAAGCACAAGGGTCTCCGCGTCAAGCCTCTGGTTGATGGACACCATCATGCCGAGCTCCATGCAAGCCTTGATCACCTCGTTGACAGGAGTGTTGTTCATAAGGGTGGCGAGGTCGTTGGCGGTCACAAACTCGGTGACCTTGAGAACTTTCTTCTCGGCTATCTCCTGTGCCATCTCCTCCTGGGACTTGGCGGCCGCCTGTTCCCTCTTCTCCTTTCTGTACTTGGCTCCGAAGTTGTTCTTCTTGTTGTCGTTCATCCTGGCGTAGGTCTCCTTGACCTGCTTCTGGATTTCCTTCTGCATCGCCTCCTGCTCCTCCTCGGTCATGACCGGCTTGAAGCGATCCGCTCCGCGGTTGCGCTTCTTTCCGCCCTTGCCCTGCTCCTGTGCCTGCCTGGCGTTCTTGTTCTTGTCCTTGCGGGAACTGTTGTCCGCCTGCTTGCCTTCCTTGGCCACATCGACCTTCTGACTGCCCTTGGCGATTCTTTCCCTCTTCTTGTTGCCTTTCTTAGGCTCGAACTGGGACAAGTCTATCTTTCCAAGAACCTTGAGCCCTGGAGTGGAGCTTTCGGTGGCAGGTTTCTCTTCATTTCTCTCCGGCTTGCCCTCTGGATGCTGCTGGTGTTTGGCCTTGGCCTGTTCCTCTTTCTGTCTGGCAGCCGCCGCAAGTTTCTTTTCGTGCTTGCTCATCGGCCTTTCACCGCCACGGATGTCCTTTCCTGCAGCAGGGGTTGTCGGCTCAGGGACGGTTTCCTTGGCAGTCTCGACTTTCTTGACCTCAGGTTGAGGCTCCGGTTTACTCTCGGTCACCTCCACTTTAGGTTTCTCCGCCGGAGTTTCCTCTACAGGTCGCTCAGCAGGTTCTGGCTTGACCTCGGGCTGAGGCTCAGGCTCTTTCACCGTCTCGGCCACAGGAGTCTCCACGACCGGTTCCGGTTGAGGCTCCGGCTTGATCTCCGGCTGTGGCTCAGGCACAACCGGCCGGATGGTCTCTGGTTCCGGCTTTGGCTCCACCGGAGTGAAGATGGTTGTCTTTATGACAGTCTCCCTGACTGGCTCGTACTCTTCCTCTTTGGCGCTTTCCTGCTGCTTCTTGGAGGTCTTCTCCAAAATCTCGTTGAGTTTGATGTCAACTTTTTCCGAAGCCTGCTTGAGCTCCAGATCCTTTCCGAACTGCTTTTCGATAGCAGGGAGATGTTCGTCTGAAATCTTGGCGTTCGGGTTGGCTTCGACCTCGACCCCCTTGCTGGACAGGAAGTCCACAAGGTTCTGAAGTCCGATGTTGTAAGTTCTTATTATTTTATTTAGTCTGATTTCTGCCATATTCAACCCCTTTAAATTAATAATTGTCCGCTGTCCGCCTTGGACGGTTACTCTTCAAATTCAGCCCTTAGGATCTTGAACACCTCAGCCACGGTCTCGTCCTCAAGGTCGGCCCTCTTGGCGATGTCCTCAGGTGTGAACGCGAGCACACTCTTGGCCGTGTCGCATCCGATGGCCTCAAGGCGGTCGATCACCCACTGGTCGATCTCGTTGCTGAATTCGCTGAGGAGAACATCCTCTTCCTCCTGGGCCTCGTCCTTAGGGAGCTCTCTCCAGACCTCGATCTCTCTTCCGACAAGCATGCCTGCCAGCTTGATGTTGCAGCCGCCGCGGCCGATACCCTTCTTGACCTCGTCAGGCTGCATGTAAACCTTGATCTTGTCCTCGTCCGAGTTGCCGAGGTCGATGGATGAGACCCTTGCCGGGTTGAGGGCTCTCTGGATGAGAAGCTGAGTGTTGTTCGTCCACTGGAGCACATCGATGTTCTCGTTGCGGAGCTCACGCACGATGCCGATGATCCTGGATCCCTTCACACCGATGCACGCTCCGATCGGGTCGATCCTCTCGTCGTAGGACTCAACCGCCACCTTGGCACGCTCGCCAGGGACACGGACAACCTTCTTGATGGTGATGAGGCCATCGAATATCTCCGGAACCTCATGCTCGAAGAGTTTCTCAAGGAACTCGTTGGATGTTCTGGAAAGGGTGATGTAAGGGGTGGTGTTGTTCTTCATCTCCACGCTCTTGATGATGGCGCGGAGGGTGTCTCCCTTCTTGAACCTCTCTCCCGGAATCTGCTCGGCCTTAGGCAGATGCAGCTCGTTGTTGTCGTCGTCAAGGATGATTACCTCCTTTGACCATGTCTGGTAGATCTCACCGGTGAAGATCTCGCCGACCTTGTCGGAATATGCCTTGAAGACATTGGCCTTGTCGATGTCCATGATACGACCCTGGAGGTTCTGCCTGATGTTGAGGATCCCCCTTCGCCCGAATGACGCGAGGGACAGCTTCTTGGTGTAAACATCTCCGACCTCGTAGTCATCATCTCCTGTCTCGGCCTTGATCTGGTCGAGAGTGATCTGCGTGTTAGGGTTCTCGACCTCCTCGACGATGTCAAAGTTCTGGTAGATCTCGCAGTCTCCCTTGTCGACGTTGATGATGACATCGAAGTTGTCGGCCGAACCGTAGGTCTTCGCGATCTGGGTGAGGAACACGTCCTTGAGCACACCCATCATCACTGGTCTGTCGATGTTCTTCTCTTCCTTGAAGTCCTTAAAGGCGTCAATCAGAGTGATTTCTTCTTTCTTTTCCATGTTTATGTCCTTAATATCTTATTTCCTGAAAACAATGTGCGGCGTGACGGAATTGATCTCCTCGAATCCGAAGCGGTCCTCATGCTCCACGATCTCCTTTTTCTTCCTGCCTTCAACAGCCTCTTTCTGTGAATATCTCAGGCATATTCCATCCTCGTCGGCTCCCGTGAGGACTCCGATGATCTTCTTTCCGCCTTTAAGTCTTGCCTCCACAGCCGAGCCTATGGCCTTCCCGTATTGCTTGAGAACCTTGAACGGCTGGTCGAGTCCGGCCGAGGTGACGGTCAGGGAATAGTCCTCCGCGTCCTTGTCGAAAGCCGTCAGAAAAGCGTCGTTCACGCTGACGCAATCCTCAAGGTCCATGTCGCCGACCTCTTTCTCGATGGTGAGCACGATGTCGTTGTCATTGCTGACCGTAACATCTACAATGAAGCACCCGCGGGCTTTCACGGCCTCTTCGATGCCGGAGATTATCTGTTCTTTCCGCATAAAATCCTGGTTTTACAAAACAAAAGATAGGAGACGCTTTCGTCCTCCTATCTCTCACAACGATGCAAAGATAAGAATATTTTAGTGAATATGAAAATAAATTGCTTTCTTTGCAGACCATTTAGTTAGCGTTAAAAAATAAGTTGAACTAAATTTGTGTCAGATTTATGAGGATGGATTTCTTTTTGAAGAAGGAGTGTGCCGGTGGCGCATGACTGATGATAAAGGAAATATAGAGCATAAAGACATACAAAATGTTCAAGTTATTTTTTAATGATCACTTAGAAATTGTAGATTAAAATTGCCAGTATAAGATGGAATTTACCGCAAAGCAATTGGCGCAGGTCCTCAAAGGGACAGTTGAAGGAGATCCGCAGGCCACTGTGACATCGTTCGCCAAGATCGAGCATGGAAAACCGGGTCAGTTGTGCTTTTTCGCCAACCCCAAGTACGAGAAATACGTTTACACATGCAGGGCAAGTGTCCTGCTGGTCAACAAGGATTTTGTCCCGAAAGAGACTGTGACTTCGACCATGGTCAAGGTCGATGACGCTTATAAGTCGTTGGCCGACCTTCTTAAATATGTTTCCACAAAAAGGCGTACGGACAAGAGGCACAGAGGCTTCCGCTCATCTTGGTTCCTGACCACCAAGTTCGGTAAAAAGGTCTATCTCGGCAGCCATTCCTATGTCGGACACCACGCCAAGGTGGGGGACTACACCAAGATCTACGAGAATGTCTATGTCGGCGACAACACCGTGATCGGCTCGCACTGCATCATCTACCCGGGAGTCGTCATCTATCCGGGAATGGTCATCGGTGACAACGTGATCATCCATGCCAACGCCGTCATCGGCTCCGACGGTTTCGGCAACGCCCCGCTTCCTGACGGCACATGGGAGAAGATCGAGCACATCGGCAATGTGATCATCGGCGACAATGTCGAGATCGGCGCCGGCACGACGATCGACAAGTCCGAGATGGAATCCACAATCATCGGCAACGGCGTGAAAATCGACAACCTCTGCCAGATCGCCCACAATGTCCAGATCGGCGACAACACCGTGATGGCCGCCCAGTGCGGCATAGCCGGCTCCACCAAAATAGGCAAGAACTGCATCCTCGCCGGTCAGGTCGGCATAGCGGGGCATCTGAATATAGCCGACAACACCACGATCGGAGCCCAGTGCGGTGTGATAGGCAACATCCGCAAGTCCGGCCAGGTGTTCCTTGGCTCGCCAGCCCTCCCGCTTAAGAACTACCTCCGCAGCTACGCCGTCTTCAAGCGTCAGGGCGAAGAATAGTAGCCAATAGCTACGAAGTGGCAGGGTAATCCTTGAATATTCAAATATTTCATGCTATCTTTGCAGACTGCTGAACTTTACACAGTTTGCAAAAGATAGATTATGACTTTGAATAAGCAAAAGACCCTTGCGGGTGAATATGAGTTCCATGGTAAGGGGCTTCACACCGGCAAGATCTCAAAGATGATTCTCAAACCGGCTCCCGAGGACACTGGGATAGTGTTCCATAGGGTGGATCTCGGTGAAGATGCGTTCGTCGAGGCTTTGGCTGAGAATGTGTCATCGACGGCCAGAAGTACCACTATCTCCAAAGGAGAGGCTACGGTCGCCACAATCGAGCATATAATGTCGGCTCTTACAGGTATGGGAGTGGATAACGCTCTCATAGAGATTGATAATGTCGAAGTTCCGATTCTGGACGGCAGCGCCCGTTATTATGTGGAGGCAATCGCCAAGGACGGCCTGAAAGAACAGAAGGCTGACAGGAAATATGTCACTATTCCAGAGGAGATTGAAATCCGTGACGAGAAGACCGGTTCGTTCGTGAGGATCACTCCGGCCGACACTCCGTCAATGGACATCACCGTGGACTTCGGCTCAAAGGTTCTCGGAGTCCAGACCGCCCATTGGGACGAGTCAACTGATTACTCCAAGGAAATCGGTCCTTGCCGTACATTCGTGTTCTTCCACGAGATCGAGTACCTGTTCCAGAACAATCTGGTCAAGGGCGGGGATGTGGACAACGCCATCGTGATCGTCGAGCACCCTGTCCAGCCGGAGCAGGTAGAGAGACTTTCCGCCCTGTTCAACGTCCCGGAACTCGCGATAAACGACAACGGCTATCTCAACAACCTTAAACTTCATTTCCCGAATGAATGCGGAAGACATAAGCTTCTGGATCTTATCGGAGACCTGAGGCTCGCCGGTGGCTGGCTCAAGGCCAAGGTGACCGCATTCAAGCCGGGACATACAATCAACACACGGACTGCCAAGGCCATCCGTGAGAAATCTTGCTGATAAAACACTTAGAATATGAACACAATTTCACCATTAGCGTCGGTCAGCCCGAAGGCGAAACTCGGCGACAACATTGAGATCGGTCCGTTTGCGTTCATCGATGATGACGTGGAGATCGGCGACGGATGCAAGATCCATCCGCATGCTATGATATATTCATACGTCAAGATGGGAAAGAATTGCCAGGTGTTCCCGGGAGCCGTTGTAGGCGCCATCCCTCAGGATCTCAAATATGAGGGAGAGGTCACCTATGTGGAGATCGGCGACAATGTCACAATCCGCGAGTGCGTGACCATCAACAGAGGTACCAAGGCAAGCGGCAAATGCGTGACGAAGATTGGCAGCAACACACTGCTTATGTCCTATGTCCATGTGGCGCACGACTGTGTTGTGGGCAATCATTGCATTCTTGTAAGCTTTGTCGGCATAGCAGGCGAGACCGTTGTTGATGACTGGGCGATTGTCGGAGGCGGAGCGAAGGCTCATCAGTTCTCCAAGATCGGATGCCACGCCATGGTCGGCGGCATGTCAAAGATCAACAAGGACATCCCTCCTTATGTTCTTTGCGGCCGCGATCCGATCTGCTATTCTGGCGTGAACATCGTCGGACTCCGCCGCCGCGGATTCTCCTCCGACGTGATCCGCAACATCAAGGACATCTACGACACGATCTATTTCGCCGGCTACAACATCACCGACGGCTGCGCCAAGGTCGAGGCCGGATTCCCTCAGAGCGAGGAGCGTGACACGATCCTGAATTTCATCAGAAGCTCGAAGCGTGGAATCATCAGGGCAAACGACTCTCACGAGAAGGGCGAATTCGAATAGGCCTGAAGAGGCGGCCGTGCTGCTGAGTGTGGCTTGGTTTCCGCCGGTCAGCTATTTCGCATTGATGGCTAAAGACTTCATCTTGTCTCCGGACAGGGTGAAGCCTTCTGTTGTTTACCTTGAGGCCTGCGAGCATTATCAGAAGCAATCATGGCGGAACCGTTTCCGCTACTATGCCGCCGACGGTCCTCAGAGCTTGAATTTCCCGATTGTCCACGAAAGCGGAACCCATGAGCTGCCGATCACCGGGATCAAGGTGGATTACTCGACTCCGTGGCTGATCCGCACCGAACGGGCGATTGCCTCCGCCTACGAGTCTTCCGCCTATTTTGAATATTACAAGGACGAACTCTTTGGAATCCTGGATTCACAACCAGAGACGTTGTTCGACCTTGATTTACAACTGATCAGGTTCTTCCTCCGGAAGACCGGCGTCTCGGTGGACCTGAGGATGACCGATGAATATGTCCCCGTCCGTTCCCGTGAGATTCCGTTGGATTCCGGCCGCTACGGAATGGATTACCGGGAACTCATCCACCCGAAACGTCCGGACAAGATATTGAAAGACCTGAATCTGGAAAAACCGTACTTCCAGGTCTTTGCCCGAAAGTACGGTTTCGTTCCGAATCTTTCCATCATGGACCTCCTTTTCAACGAAGGTCCGGATTCAATCTCCTATCTGAAAAACCTTTAGAATCTCCACCCGAAGGTCGCCGTGATGCTGTAGAGGTCCCTCTTGTTGAGGATCATCGGAGAAGCCAGATCTTTAAGGTAGTCGGCGTAAGGTGAGATATATTCGTCCGACAGCATGGTCAGCCTTGCCGCGATGTCCGCGAAGAACGATCCGTTTGATGAATATCCAAGGCCTACGGAGAAAGCGTTGGTCCTGTCGTTCAGCGTTGTCTTGCTGTTGCCTTCGCTGACATATTCAGGAGTCGTGGTGAAATTGTAGCCAGCGCGGACGGCGATCTCCGGCACCGGTTTGAACTCCGCTCCGACCCTTACCATGTGGGACACTCCCATACGGTTGCGGATCTCGTCATTCAGTTTCCCGTAGGTGTCGTCATTCCATCCGCCGTTCTTGCTCATGAACTTCATCGTGCTGTAGTCGGTCATCTCGTAGTCCGCGCTTAGAAGAGCCATTCCCGCGAAGGTGAACGCTGCTCCGGCGTTGAGTCTGTAAGGCGAGCGTAGTCTGTAGGAATAGTCCCCCTCAGGCGTCTTGGCCGACCCGTTGAATGAGGCGTCGGTGTAGTTGACATTGACGTCTTGTCTCCAACGTTCGTTGATTTCCATGATTGTCGGTGTCTGGACGGCTCCACCTATGCGTATCCCGTCCACAGGTCTCCAAAGAAATCCGAACTTGCCGTAGACTCCGCTTCCGTCCGCCGTGTAGGAGTAACGGGTGCGGTAGTCGCTGAAGTAGGTCTTGCCTTTCTCTCCGAAGTCCATCTCGAATGCCGACGGGTTCTCCGCGGCTTCCTTGAAATATTCATCATAGTTGTAGTTGAGGGAGGTTATTCCGAGATTCGCTCCGAGGAAGAACGTCTCTCCAAAATTGAACCCGACATTGAGCAACGCGTCGTATTTGCTTCCTGTTACGTTCCTGCCGTATGCCTGGTTCAACGCTCCAGGAAGGGAAATGTTGTAGATGTAGTTGCCGTCGGCATCCTTCTCTCCAGTCTGCTCATAGATTTCTGTCGCACCTATGTAGCGCCAGTAATAGGCCGGATCGTTAGAGTCTCCGAAATTGGAAAGCGCTCCTGCCTGGACGTTCGCGATCACATTCCATGGCGCGTATGAGCCTTTGTTAGGGTCATTGGTGTAATCATCAGGGTAGTAGTAGGGGTAGTCCCAACCTCTGTCTACTCTCTCGTTGTTGCTGTTGATGGAATATCCGTTAAGGAAATCCATGTCATAACCTTCGGCCGCCACAGCCATGGAGCTGATGTAACTTGTCTTGTCGTTCCTGCCGCCTGCCAGCATCTTGCCGGTGAAATTGTTCGTCCCGTTGACGACAAATCCATAAGTGATGGCGGTCAGACCGCTCCCGCTGCCGGTTTTCCAGTTGAATGTCGCACCGATGTTCGGCATCGAGAATCTGGTGAGACTCTCGCGTCTCTCATTGGAGAAGTTGTCAACTCCTCCGACAGGGTAGGCGCTGTAGGAGGAGTTCATCGAACTGAGCGTGAGATTCGGCGTGATCGTGAACTGGGAGTATCCCGCCACTGCCGATCCCGCAGGATTGATACCGATTGACCCGAGGTCGCCGCCGACTGCCGTCATCGCGTTGCCCATACCGATCGACCTTGCCGTTCCGTAGTAGTTGTTCTGGCTGAATGTCAGCCCGTCGTACATTGTCTGCGCCCCGGCCACTACAGCGGTCAATGACAAAAGCGCAGTGAATATTGCCTTTCTCATTTCAATTGTTATTAATGGTTACCTTCTTCCGCCACTGCTTCTGGAGCTGCCGCCACCGCCGTACGAACCTCCTGAGCTTCTGGATGATCCGCCGCCGGAGAAACCGCCACCTGAGTAGCCGCTGCTACGGCTTGAGCTGCCGGAAGAATATGAGCTTGAACTTCTGCTTGTGGAGTAGCTGCTTGAGCTCCTCGTCGAGCCGGATGAATAATCATTGCTGGATGAGGACCTGTAAGAAGATCCCGAAGACCTGTAGCTTCCAGAAGAACTCCTGCTGGAACTACCTGATGAGTAGCCTCCTGATGTCGTTCCGCTTGAACTTCTACTGCTTGCCGGTCTTGAGTACATCGTTGATGACGAAGATGATGAACGGCTGCTGCCGTAGGATGACCTTACGGAAGAGGATCCGGTCGAGGTTCCAAATGAGGATGAACCGCTGGATCTGACCGTACTTCCCGCTGATGACCGTACTGACGACGCTCTGTCCGCCGATGATCTGACGGATGACGATCTGGATGACGAAGACCTTACAGAAGAGGAGGCCGGTCTGTTCACCGAGGATATTGATGACCTTGTGCCGCTTGTGCGTCCGCCAAGGCTTGAAGACCTTGTGGTAGTCGCTGACATTGAGGATCTTGTTGATCCGATGCCGCTTCTTGATCTGGTCATTGAGGAACTTCTCACTCCGGCGCTCCTTGAAGAGGACCCGATTCCGCTTCTTCTGCTTGAGCCGGTTGTGCTAAGACGTGGAGTGTAAACCCGTCCGCTGCCAGGACCGAAGAAGTCACGGTCGTAGTGGTGATGATGGCCGTAGCCCCAGCCTCCGTAGTACCACGGATCGTACCATCCGCCGTACCAGCCTCCATACCATCCGCCGTACCATCCGCTATAGTACCAAGGGTCCCGGTACCATGGGTCGTACCATCCGCTGTAATACCACGGACTGCCCCATCTCCAGGAATATCCATAATACCAAGGGTCGTAGTGCCACGGTGAGTACCAACCACCGTAGTACCAAGGATTCGCGCCCCAATAGATTGACGTGTAGAAAGGACGGTTCCAGGAATACCATGACGTCGCGTACCAAGGCTGGTAGGCTGCCCAGATGTCCCATCCATTGTCGTAAAGGTAAACGGATGTGGTGTTGTTAGTGTTGTTGAAGTCTATTCTCGCCGCTTTGTTCTCAGGGATGAACAGAGTGTCAACCTTCTCACCGCTTTTCATGAAGATAGGTGAGTTCTTGGTCTTGGCTACCAGAAGATCCGTCTCTTCCTCGTTGGCTGATTCGACGGCTTCCTCGGCTTGGATCCTGGCCTTGGAGGTATAGTAGATTCCATCCTGATACTTCTGTCTGGAAGCATCACTGGCATACTGCGCCGCTGAACCGCACGAAGTCAGTGCCAGAAGCGCCGAGATAAAGAGGATTGTGCGTGTTTTCATTTCTGAATCTCCTATATTTAACAATAAATTCGTAACTTCGTGGCCGTATCCAAAGGTGTCGGCCACACAAATGTTCTCTAGTGAACAAAATCCATACCTTTCGGAATATTGCACAATAATAAGAATAATTGACAAAAACAGCAAAGAGTATATGGCAAAGGAAGTGACAAAAAGGTCTGAGAACTATTCTCAGTGGTACAACGATCTGGTTGTTAAGGCAGACTTGGCGGAGCAGTCCGCCGTCAGGGGATGTATGGTCATTAAGCCTTATGGCTATGCGATCTGGGAGAAGATGCAGCACGCTTTGGACACAATGTTCAAGGAGACCGGCGCTGTGAACGCCTATTTCCCGCTTTTCATTCCTAAGTCGTTCTTCAGCAAGGAGGCCGAGCACGTGGCAGGATTCGCCAAGGAGTGCGCCGTTGTCACCCATCACAGGCTCATGAACGATCCTGACGGGAAGGGCGTTGTCGTGGATCCGTCCGCGAAGCTTGAAGAGGAGCTGATCGTGAGACCTACTTCCGAGACGATCATCTGGAGCACCTACAAGAACTGGATCACCTCGTGGAGGGATCTTCCTATCATGTGCAACCAGTGGGCGAACGTTGTCCGCTGGGAGATGCGTACGAGGCTTTTTCTCCGCACCGCCGAATTCCTCTGGCAGGAGGGTCACACGGCTCATGCCACATCGCAGGAGGCTCAGGAAGAGGCTCAGAGGATGGTAGGTGTGTACGCCAGGTTCGCCCGGGACTTCATGGCTCTGCCGGTGATCGTGGGACACAAGAGCCCTAACGAGAGGTTCGCCGGAGCTCTTGACACCCTCACCATCGAGGCGATGATGCAGGACGGAAAGGCTCTTCAGGCCGGAACCTCGCATTTCCTCGGCCAGAACTTCGCGAAATCGTTCGATGTGAAGTACACGGACAAGGAAGGCCTGCAGCAGTACGTGTGGGCCACATCCTGGGGCGTTTCCACGAGGCTTATGGGAGCCCTCGTGATGGCTCACGGCGATGACAACGGACTTGTCCTTCCGCCGGCTCTGGCCCCTATCCAGGTCGTTATGGTTCCGATCTACAAGACCGAAGAGGATCACACGAAGATCTTGGACAAGATGGCTCAGTTGAAGAAAGCCCTTGAGGCCGAAGGACACACGGTCAAGATTGATGACCGTGACACCCTGCGTCCTGGATTCAAGTTCGCCGAGTGGGAGCTCAAGGGAGTCCCTGTACGTCTGGCTATGGGACCTCGTGACCTGGAAAACGGCACTGTAGAGGTTCACAGAAGAGACACCCTGGAGAAGCAGACTGTCGCCCTTGAGGGGCTTGACAAGTCAATCGCCGCCCTTCTGGACGACATCCAGAAGACCATCTACCAGAAGGCGTTCGACTTCCGCGCGTCACACGTTGAGAAGTGCGACGACTGGGAGGAGTTCAAGGCCAAGATCGGCACAGGCAAGTTCCTGCTCTGCCATTGGGACGGCACTGCCGAGACCGAGCAGAAGATCAAGGACGAGACCAAGGCCACAATCCGCTGCATCCCTGTGGACAGTTTTGTCTGCGAGGAGGAAGGCAAGGACATCTACTCCGGCAAGCCTTCAAAGCAGAGGGTGGTGTTTGCCATCTCATATTAAATGAATATAATAAACTGACTATGAATGTGAAATCAATAAGACGCGCTGTGTTGCTGTCTGTGGCTCTCGCTCTCGTGTCTCTCGCTGCGCCGGCGCAGACGGACACGACATGGAGAAACGCCCAGTCAGCCGCGGCCGCCGCCGCAAAGCTTCTGACACAGACAGAGGAGACAAAGGTCGTGGCTCCGAAACCGGACTATTGGAACAAGTCGTTGATGACGAACCTGAACTTTGTCCAGAGCAGTTTCACCAATTGGGCGAAGGGAGGTTACAACAACTACGCCCTCAGCACCTACATCGACGGCAACGCCAACTGGAAGAAGGACGAGATGTATTGGAACAACCGTCTCCAGCTGGATTACGGTTTCCTTTACTCCGCCGACAAGCCGATCATCCAGAAGAACAAGGACCGGATCCTGTTCGAGAGCACTTGGGGCTACAAGGCAACAAAGACTTTGAACTACTCCGCCAAGTTCACGTTCCTCAGCCAGTTCGCCAACGGTTACAACTATCCTACCCCTGCAGTGGAGGAGGACAAGGAACCTTCCGGCAAGGACTGGAGGAACGCCCGCGTGCTCAAGTCCAGCATCTTCTCTCCGGGAACGGTCAATCTCGGTCTTGGTATTGACTGGGTGCCAAGCAAATGGCTGACGGTCAATATGGCGCCTATCACAGGAGGCTTCACAATCGTCGGAAGCGAGAAGCTGCGAAAGAACTATGGTATGGGGAGGAAGAAGAAGTACGAGGATACCGAGGTCTATCCGGACGCCAAGGATGACAAGAACATCTACTACACGACTGGAAACTATTACAAGCCCGCCCGTTTCGAGTTCGGTGCGCAGTTGACTGCTGACGCCAAGCTCAAGATCAATGACAATTTCGAGGGCTCGACGCATCTGCTCCTGTTCTCAAACTATCTGAAGAATCCGAAGAACATCCGTGTGAACTGGGACACCCGCATGATGTGGAAACTCAACAAGTTCTTCTCGCTGAACATCACGACGAACCTCATCTACGACGACACTGTCCTTGTTACGGACAAGGACGGCAACACCGGCAGGAGGGTGCAGTTCGCGCAGGCTCTCCAGTTCGGCTTCACGTACACGTTCGCAAGCAAGAAATAAAATTCCTGAATATGCAGGAACGTTTTGACAGAATCCTGAAAGGGCTGCTTCCTGATGGAGAGGCGGTTCTTTTGGCTGTCAGCGGCGGGGTTGACTCGATGTGTATGGCGGAGCTGTTTCTCAATTCCACCGCCAAGGTGCGTTTCGCGTTGGCTCATTGCAATTTTCATCTGAGGGGAGAAGAGAGTGATTCGGATGAGGCTCTTGTCAGGGAATGGGCCGAAAGCCACGGCGTGATATTCATAAAGAAAGATTTTGACACCAAGGAATATGCCGCTTCGAATGGCGTGAGCATCGAGATGGCGGCGAGGGAGCTGCGTTACACTTGGTTCGCGGAGGTCTGTCGGGAGCGAGGAATTGCCGCTTTGGCTGTCGCTCACAATGCCAACGACAATGCGGAGACGATGATACTGAATATGTTGCGCGGCACGGGGGTGAAAGGAATGACCGGAATGCGCGGTAGTTCTCTTTTGCCGGGTTCGGATGCTCGGCTCATCCGGCCGCTGCTTGGTTTTACGAGGAAGGATATTCATGAATATGCTGTCTCGCACGGTTTGCAGTGGCACGAGGACAGCACCAACGCTGATTCCGCCTACAAGCGCAACTGCATCCGTAACGAGGTGTTCCCGCTTTTTGAGAGGCTGAATCCGTCTTTTCTGACTACCCTGAACGAGGATATGGAGCGGTTCGCTCAGGTTCAGTCTGTGGCGGATGAATATGTCCGTTCGGTCTCGGCGGAGATTGCGCGGCTTGAGGATAATGGCCTTCCTGTTATCGAGCGTCAGAAACTTACATCGAAGAAGGATTGGGAATATGTCCTTTTCCGTCTTCTGGAGCCTTTCGGCTTCACTTCCTCCGTGGTCGCTGATCTTGTCTCGGTTCTGAAAAGTGGCGGTACCGTCAGTGGCAGGACGTTTGTTGCCCATGAATATCTTGCCGTGACTTCGGCCAAGGAAATCAGTGTTTTTAGGATTGGGAATCGGGATGGAAATCGTCAGGACGGTCACTTCGACAAGCTCTGTGACCGAGCCGCTCCTTTCGCGGAGCCTGCCGCATCGGTCGCGGAGCATGTCGAAACGACTGGCATAACCATCGAAGGTCCAGGAACATATTCATTGAATGGAGTAAAATTCTCCGTCTCGTTATCTGACGATGTGAGGAATGTTAGGACAGTCGCTGGCGAGACAAAATCCGACACGGCCGGAATTCCGTTCCCATTCACGGTAAGGCATTGGAAGAACGGTGACTGGATGCGTCCTTTGGGAATGAGAGGCCGCAAGAAACTCAGCGACATATTCGTTGACCTGAAGTTCAGCCTTACGGAAAAGAAAAAAGCCCTCGTCATCGCTGACGAAGGCTCTCATGTTCTTGCATTGGTAGGTCATCGCATTGATGACTCCGTGAAGGTGACAAAGGACACCTCCTCCGTCACCGTGATCCGTCTTATCTGATCTCGATCTCGAACGGCATTCTTGCGAAGACAAGGTCGCCTTGGCCTTTCGCCCAGGTTCTCTGCCAGTCAAGCAGATTCCTGGCCACTCCCTCCAGCGGAGTTCCGGCCAGCGCGTTCGCCATGACCTCCTCCGGGTTTGTGGTCTTGCCGAACTGCTGCAGCAACTGCTCCATCACCGTCAAAGGCTTAGGATAACTTACGATGCCCCAGTTCTCTACCTCGGCGTCTCCGGCCATGGAACCCGCATACCTTATCG
>ULTB01001711.1_pt1 | contig 39392 bp, 27 predicted proteins | sample 1957251 | NCBI WGS metagenome assembly ULTB01 (sample SAMEA4835724, study PRJEB28245) | human gut metagenome | biome: gut microbiome; material: fecal sample | place: Denmark | collected 2008
AACCACTCCGCCAAGAGTCTTGAGAACTCGGACGTTGACCCCGGAGTGTTCAGGTTCTGATCTGATGAATATCCCTTTGGATATGGATGATTATCCTGGTTCAGAGGGACTTTCTCATATAGGATGCTATAGAGCCTCGACCTCCTCTACAGAAAGTCCTGTGCAGGAAGCAATCGTTTCGGTGTCGGATAAGAGGATGCCCACTTCAGTGGGGCAAACCATTCTTTTTTACCCGAGATAATAGCCAGAGTTTTCCTCTCCTGACTCGAACACTATGACTTGACCTTGGTTGGTACACAACAAGCGGCAAACGTGTTTCCACCGAAACGGCATTTTACCGGAGAAACTGCTGATCCAACGGAGTTTATCCGGCAAAGAGGTCTATCACCGGAGAAAACTCAATTGCAGAGAAAATAGAGAAATCTTCTTCTTTTACCACAACGCTATTTTTCCGGCAATGCCCAAATCCAGGGTCGCTGTCGCTATACCCAACGCTTTAAATACACGGCTCATTGTAGGCAATGTGATGACGCTTTTCCCTTTTTCTAATTTGGAGATTTGGGCGCGCTGCACACCTATAAGTTCACCAAGTTCTTCTTGTGTGAGTTTTTGTGCCAGTCGTGCCTTGCGTATGGCCTCCCCAACAAAGTAGGCGTTCACTTCTTCTTTGAGTTGATTTTCCATAGCCTCACGCTCTGGGGTGCCTCTCTTTCCCCAAAGCTTATCTTTCATATCATCCGCTGGGATCAGTTTCATCTGTTCCATAATGCTGTTATCTCTTGTTTTAAAATACTCTTTCCTTACCTCTTCTGCCTTGGCAATCTCCTTTGATTGTGTCTTTTGAGTTTTCTTGACTATACCGAGCGTGACGATAACCAACGTGTCCAACTCCGTGTCCCAAAAGGAGAATAGTCTATAACTAATACCATTATAAAGAGTGCGGAATTCCCATATATCGGTATTCTCAAGTTTCTTGAATATGTTAACTTTCATCACCCCTTCCTCAACCTTGAAGATGTTATAGTATATCTTCTGTTGAGCCTTGAACGGTTGTGCGTCCAAAAAGGCTTGCGCTTCTTCTGTCAACACAACTTTTAGTTTACCTATGCCCATTTTGTTTTCCGATACAAATATAATATAATGTTTCCAAGTAACGATACAACCCCGCATTGATTTGTACAAATGCTGCGGCAAAACTACGTTGAACTATCCGTGGAACAAATTATTCGACGGATAATGTGCGGAATCGCTGACTGAGGTCATTCAGCAGAAATATTCAAGTGCAGGATTGGAATGACAATTTCCGGAAAATTTCCGTCCCTTACGTTTGACCATCATCCGATTCTATTGAGCTTTAATTTATTGGCTTTTATACAGAGAACCGATCCGTTGAAAATAGTGCCGTGGAGCGAAATCAGTTGTTAGTTAACATATTCGTGAATCCTGCCAGTCAATTTTGGAGAGTATGAACTTGTAATTGATTGAAGGTCAGATGATGACGCTTCACGTAATTGTAGTTGTTGTCTTTGCGGATGACTATTTGAATATTAACCTTTTAGCGTTATTGGGTAGAGCGGGTTCTGGCCCAGGGGATGACGTAGGCGGGGGACATCTTGCGGGACAGGAGGTCTTTCATATAGTCCATGTAGGGGGCGACGTGGCTGAAGAACATCTTGTAACCGTCGCAGAGGGCGTTCAGGCCGGTCTCGATCCTTAGGCCGCCTCTGCCTTGGCGGGACTCGTAGGTGTTGAACCGATGCTTGGGGCATTCTCCGTTGCAGGCGAAAAGCCATTCACATTTAAGGCATTTGGTGGGGAGCTTGTTCCGCTTGTCGATGCCGAAGGCCGTCTGCTTGTCCGAGCGCATCATCTCGGCGATCGGCTTTTCGGTGATGTTGCCGAGGAGATAATCCTTATAGACAAAATGGTCGCAAGGGTAGAGGTCGCCGTTGTGCTCGATGACGGAATTGCCTCCGCAGGTCTGGGCGAATGTGCAGGTGCCGGGCATCTCCCCGACCCAAGTGGCCAGAGTGGCGTCAAAGTTGGTGACGAATATGCGGCCGACATCATTCCTGACCCAATAATCGAATATGTCGCAGAGGAACCGGCCGTAGCCCACATCGCTCACCGACCACGGGGCGATCATCGCTCCGTCCGCTTTCGGGTCCACGATGAAAGGACGTTTCTTCTTGTCAGGCTTGCCGGCCCCGTTCAACGGGTACTTGACGTGCTCGACCACAGGCATAAACTGCATAAATCCGCTGCCGACCTCACGCAGAAAAAGATACGTCTCCAATCCCCGGCCTTCGCTGGCGTGATTGACCGTGGACATCGTGTTGAACTCAACTCCTTCACCTTTAAGAATATTCAGACCGCTCATCACCCTGTCGAAGGTCGGGAACCCACCCTTGTCCTTGCGGTACTTGTCGTGAATATCCTTGGGGCCGTCCAGGGATATTCCCACAAGGAAATTGTTCTCGCGGAAGAATCTCGCCCATTCTCTGTTGAGGAGCGTGCCGTTGGTCTGGATGGTGTTGTGGATGACTTTGCCATCGGCATATTTCTTCTCAAATTCCAAAGCCTTGCGGTAGAAGTCCAGCCCCAGCACCAACGGCTCGCCACCGTGCCAGTTGAAGGTCACTTCCGGCACACCGTTCGCGCTGATATATTCCTGAACCACTTTTTCGAGCATCGCTTCGGTCATCCGGGGCTCCTTGCCGCCGTAGATCTCGGCCTTGTCGAGGTAGTAGCAATATTTGCAGTCCAGATTGCAGAGCGACCCGGCCGGCTTGATCATGATGTTGAACGCCATCGGTCCGGAAAGGCGGATGGCGTCCCCGAGGGTCAGTGTCTTTTCAAATGCCGCGTCTGACATATCCCTGAAAAATATAGAAGTAATACTTCGGCAAATAAGTCATCCAGTGTGACTTGGGATTGGATGTCGTTGAAATATTCATTGTGCCTGACACCGTAGGTTGTCACCATTGTGATGTGCATGGCCTTGCGCGTGTTTGTCTCCTCTATGAAGCGAGCCTTTTTGGAGCGTTTCCATTTTGCAAAAATATGAATATTATTTGAGATAACTGCGGTATCTTGGAATTTTTGCCACATTCCGCACGGTTATCGAAAATAAGGCTGCGGAATCTTGGATTATTTACCACATTCCGCATGGTTATTATTTACGGAGTCTTTTCAGCGGGGTGCTCTTCTGGTCGGGACGGTCATCCCGCCATTTGGGTCAAGGAAGGACGTATCTTGAGAAATCATTTCGATTGAAATTTGAATAAAAACAGATTTTCTTCAAAAACAGGATTATCTTTGCCGATTGGAAATCACCAACCTGACTACAGATAATGCTTGGAAGAATCATATCCGTACCTCTCGCCTTGATTTTGGCTCTGCCGGCTGGCTCGCAGAACCTGTCAGACGGTTCAGCTCCGTCAAATCTGCTCCCTTGGTGGCAGACAGGGCGTCACGCAACCTCTTCGTCAGACAGTGCCGACCTGTCCGACCTGTCACCGACAGCCGCACAATCATATTCACAGTCGCCTCAAAACATCCGCACAGGCATCGAGTTTCCAAAGATGCGGTTGGGGAGGGTGGCTGTCGTGAGCGCTCCGCTGATCGCGGAAGGGCTGGTGGCCAAGAAATTGGACGGACGGTTCCGGGGATTGAGGAACGATTATATTCCTGATTTCAAGAAGAGCGCAGATGACTACCTGCAATATTCCCCGCTCGCGGTGATGGTCGGACTGAAAGCGCTTGGGGTGGAAAGTCGCAGCTCGTGGGAGAGAATGGCGGTCTCGGACGCTATTTCCGCCGTTCTGACGGCGGGCATCGTCGGCACGCTGAAGAACACCACCAACGTCACCAGACCGGATGGTTCAGATGACAGATCCTTCCCTTCGGGACACACCGCCACGGCGTTCATGACCGCCACAATGCTTACCAAGGAATATGGCAGTGTGAGTCCATGGATCGGTGTCGGGGCCTATTCCGTGGCCGCCGCGACCGGGCTTATGCGTGTCGCGAACAACAAGCATTGGCTCAGCGATGTGCTGACGGGAGCCGGGGTCGGAATCCTCGCCACGGAGGCCGGGTACTGGATCACCGACTTGATATTCAAGGATAAAGGTTTGTCTGCCACTTATGCCGACTATCCCGATGATGTAAGTCCGAGTACTTCTTTCTTGGGTCTTTATCTCGGGGTGAATCTGCCGCTTAGTGATTACGATATAGACGAGACCAACGAGTTCCGGACTTCCACCGGAAGCACCGCCGGCCTTGAGGGGGCTTGGTTTCCTTGGCGGCATTTCGGGATCGGGGGACGCTTCACGGCTACCAACACGTTGATATTCACTGATGACGATGAGGCGAAAAACTCTTTTGATGCCGTCTCTTTCTCTGGAGGAGGCTACTTCTCCCTTCCATTGTCTTCCTTCTGGTCAGCCGGAGCAAAACTGCTCGGCGGCTATGTCCGCTATCCGAAACTGAGCCTTGCCGGCAAGACAGTGCCCGCCGCTGGAGGCCTGACTTTCGGCACCGGCGTATCCCTGTCCTTCAAGGCCAACTCATCCTACGGAATGAAACTTTTCCTCGACTACAACCTCCTCCCGCCCCACAGCAAATCTTCTAATGAATATATGAATATGCTCTCGCTCGGCACCTCCTTCGTTGTCCTGCTATGATCCCCGCGCGGGCATCGGACCTTGAACTCACCACGTCGGTCACTGAGCCTGTCGAAGTGACCACCTTTCTCGGCCGGAGTCGTCATCGGGTCATCAAGATAGACACTGATGTGCTCGGCGTCACTGGTTACCACTTTTGCTGCATTTCTCGATTCCGGTTACAACTGCCCGTCAATGCAGCCTACACGGTTCTCCTTCTCACAGTAGTTGATCATCTTCTCCCAGGCGCCGGAATGATCTACACCCTTGTAGTCTCCGGTCAACGCTTCAGAAAAATGAAAAATGTACGGCGGAAATTTGGTCAACTGAAAAAAGTGTCAAAGACAGGATTATAATTTTGTTTGCTGTAAATATAGTACTTTCCTTTTGAAAAGGAAAGTCTCTTTTTTTACTGCCGTACTCTTGACACAGCCGCTACAACCAAGACGGATGCGGCTGGCTATTGCAGCAGCCACTTCCCGCCGCAAAAAATACAAGGCATACGAATGGGGTAATACTTGGAAAGGCTATTGGCGCATAGCTGACAGTTATATACTGTACAGGTCAATAACAAATGAGAACCTGCACAAGGCAGGATATGCTACTTTAATGGGTGAATATCTCGAATGGTATCCAAAATAGGAACCGCCGTATGCGGAACTGCATGAACGGTGGTGTGAGAGGTCGGAAAACGAAAGTAGGAGAAAAACTACTTCGTTTTCCTCCTACTCGATTTTCTCCTATTTTCCGGTCAGGGAGCGGATAAGATTAATCTCTTCCTGGCTGTAAGGAGTGCCGTCGCTGCGGTAGATGTCGTGGAACCATACCGGCGGCTCCTCCAAATCGGGAAGCGGTTCGTCCCAGGCGAAGATGGTGTTGGTCTTGCCGGCGACGAAGCCCCAGTTTATGGCTGCCACATTGTTGGCCTTGAGTACCGGCATGGTGTTCTGGAACGTGCAGTTCTTGGTTCTGGCCATATACTCTGTGCAGACCAGCGGCCGTCCATAGCGTTTGAGGGTGTCGATAGCCTCCTGCTGGGTTTCCGGACCGCTGTAGCAGTGGTAGGAAATCACATCGGAATTGGCAAGCTGGAATTCGTTGAGTTCCTTCAGGGTGTTTTCCCATACTCCGGAGGTCAGCGGCTGGGAAGGTCTCACCTCCTGCGCCCATCCGAAGGCCTTCTTCAGGAGCGGGAGACTGGCGGATTTGTACTTGGAGTTGCCAGGTTCGTTGTAGAGATCCCAAAGGAGAATGCGCTCGTCTTCGGCAAATGTGCCGAGAATATCCTTTACATAGGTCTCAAGGGTAGGGTAGAGGCTCAGGGTGTCGGCACGGAGAGCGTCAGACGGGTCACGTACCCATCCCGAATTGTGTATGCCCGGCTTGGGCTCAGGCTGTACCCCGTAGGCGGACTCTGCGTTCCAGCAGTCGTCGAAGAAGACGAAGAGCGGGCGTATGGAATGGGCTTCGCATATGCCTAGGAAGTCATTCATACGATCCTTCAGGCCCTGCGGGTCGTTGGCATATACCACGCTGCTCAGATACACTCTGAGGGTGTTGAAGCCTAGATCCTCGGCCCATCCGAGTTCCTTGTCAATCAGTTCGCAGTTGTAGCTTGATGCGCTCCACATCTCTATCTGGTTGATTGCGTCGGAAGGAATGTAGTCGCAGCCGACGAGCCAGCCCTGTGTCCCGTACCATTCTTCGGCCTGCTCCTCTGTCCATCGTGGACTTTTGTGTGCGCAGGAAGCCAGTATAAGCATGGCTCCCGCAATAAGTGCAATTCTTTTCAAATTCATTTCTTTTCCAATATTAGTCTGTCTATGGCCGGCATTTCGGCGGCTTCGTTGCTGACGCGTATGAGGTTCTCTCCCCGTCTGAGCCGGCCACTGAATTCCAGTTCGGTCCATTCTCCGTCAGAGATTCCCCCCAAAGGGGAGAGTTCTTTGCCGTTCACGGAGAGTTTTGGTTCCACGGGAGCACAGACACCGGCCTCGCTGTCAGCAGATCCGGTCTGCATGCTGTCGGCGACCCTGAGTCTGAGTACATATTCCCCGCCCCGGCGGCTGAACACATCTTTCCATTCGAGGCAGTTCTCCGCGGAACCGCCCAGGTGTATCACTGCGGCACCTCCTGAAGCGTTCTGTGAAGGCACATACTTGCCGCCATCGCCGCTGATGGCGGTGAAGGCCGGGCAGTAGCCCCACTCGGCCTCGTAGAGACGCGGTTCTCTGCGCCTGCCTTCCACTCTGAACACTCTGGCCGAATGCGGCGGCAGTACCATCTCCAGTACTGAGCTGCTGCCGAGGTCCTCGTGGCGGTTCAGGTCACGAATGCTGAACTCTCCCGCAAACTCCAGTTCGGCGGACTCCACCCTGAAGAGTGTGGATCTGTCGGCCGGATTATAAAGGGCTACGGCTCGGGTTCCGGACCACTTGCGTTCTATGTCCTTGACGAAGACATAACCATCACCCTCGTGCTGGGCCACGTGGGCCTGTAGTCCGAGCGGATCCTGATTGACGGCGAGCAGCTCGCTGTTGGTGATAATTTCCATCGTCTCCTGAGGAATGTACTCGATGTCGCAGCCCAGCAGCAGGGGAGAACTCATTATGCACCATATCCCGAAATGAGCCTCCTCCTCGGTGTAACTCAGTCCCAAACCGTTTTCCCAGAACGGGGACGGCTTGATGTTGTAGCCGACAGCCAGCATATCCATATCATTGTAGCGGCCGTCCGAGGCGTAGGCCGAGAGATAGAGGTTCTTGTCCACTATGTACTTGATGGAAGACCAGACAGGGCGTATGTCAGCGGAAATTCTCCACGAATCACCGACACCGCTGACCCAGGTACCCGGATAGTTCCATCGGCAGATGTTCATCTCTATCGGTCTTCCGGCCACGCTGTCGATGACCTCCCTGATGCGGGTGTAGCGTTCCTCCACGTCCATACCCAGGTCACGGCCGCCGCAGTAGTCAATCTTTATGAAATCGAAATCCCACTCGTTGAAATACCTTTCGGCGTCCTGAACCTCGTGCTTCCACAATCCGGCTCCCAGGCCGTTGAGGTCGTGGTTGTAGCTCGAACCGCAGGTGTTGTGGCCGGCATCGGAATATATGCCGGCCTTCAGACCTTTGGCGTGGATGTAGTTCACGAGTTCACGCATACCTGCGCTGCCTTTCGGGAAGCGCTCTCTGTGCGGCATCATAAAGCCGGCGGAGTCACGCTCTCCGAAGAAGCCGTCGTCGATGTTTACAAAGTTGTAGCCGGCTTCCAGAAGACCCTTCTCCAGCATCAGGTTGGCCTGATGAGCCAGGATGGAGTCGGAAATATCCACCATATAGGCGTTCCATGAACTCCATCCCATCATCGGGGGCTTCACTCCGGCTCTTTGCTCCGTACATCCGTAAACGGAGCAGACGAGTGCGGCGAAGGACGCGGCCATCAGCATTTTTCGGAAATATTTCATATTAAATTATTTCGTTACGACTTTTATGTCATCTATAACAATACGATAGACTCCGCCGGTGGTAGTGTTCACTATCATCAGGCTCTCTCCACGGTAAAGATCCACATCCACGCTTGCACTTGCTCCGTGGTAGTCAAAGGTGAAGTCAGTGTTCGTTGCAGCCGCTCCCTCAAGATAAGGAGGGGCAAGAGTGACTGTCCCGACGACCTTGTAGGTGCTGCCGTCATAGATGGCTGACGGGTTGTATTGCCTGATCTCAAGCTTCTGGGCGAATGACGAAGGCGAGTTCGAAACGCCGATGTAACTGAAACTCAGGGTGCAGGCGGTGGTCTGGTCATCTTTCAGAAGATCGCTCTTTATCCCAGGGGTTGCGATCCATCTCCTGTCTCCGTCAAGCATCACTGCGCCCATCACCGGACGGGTCTGAGGTGACATAAACCATCCTGCGGCGTCACCCGCATTCGCCGTACCCTGGATACAGCTCTGGGTAGGTGTAGGATTCTTGCTCCCGTCAATATAATTCGCTCCCGAAGCAAATCCCCAAGTGTCAGGCTGATGACCTCCGACGGCAAACTCATAGGTGCAGAACTTGCCTGAATAATGGTTGGCGCCATTGGAGACTTCGCCTGCATAGGTGTTGCGGCTCGTCGTGGCCGGAGTTGTTCCGACGCATCCGTTGCCATAGTCCATCTGCACGCAGAAGTCATCGAATCCGCAGTAAATCACCTCATTGGCTGCTGGAGTGTGCCTTGCTGGAGTTGTAAACTCAATGGCCTTGGACCAGTCGGAAGTCCCGGCCGGGTTAGTCATCTTCTTGTCTCCGCCCGTGGCGTGGTAGGTGATTGTGTACTGGTCAAGGGAACGGATGCGGAACCAGTAGGTGGTTGCCGGCTTGAGGCTTCCAAAGGTTATCTTCGTGTCATAGACGATGTTTGTTCCGTTCTTCTTTCCCAGCCAGGACGAATTGGCGAATGCCGTGTTAGTACTTGAATATCCATTGTATGGATAGCAGGTATAGAGTGCATTCTGGCAGGCGGCATCGGAATAAACCACCATCTCGTAGAGTCTCGCATTGCCATTGATGTCAATATTTCCATAATCGGCCTCAAGCGGATCCCATTGGAAGGTGGCCATACGGCATCCCTGGTTCCTTTCCTTGACCTGCCATACTCTCTTGGTTCTGAAGGAGGTTTCGCCCTCGCTTTCCTGGGTATCGTCGAAGGCGACCACCCTGACATCATAATCGCAGCCCATCTCAAGTCCGCTCAGGTGTACTGAAGACTCCTGTGTCTCCTGATTCAGCTTGCCGTTGAGATAGATTCTGTAGCCCTTGCTGTAAGGCACAGCAGGCCAGTTTACGACAGCGTCGGTGAATGCTGATTTAGCGGAAACGACAGGGGCTGCGAGAGTAGGGTTGTCATTGATCTTGACAATTTCGATCTTTATCTCGTCGAGGAGCATCCTCAACTGGGCTGAGCCGGCGGCCGTGCCGCTTGAAGCTCTGTCCATACCTATGGCGAGGCGGCTGTTGCGATCCACTCCGCGAACAGTCACGGAATATTCTTTCCATCCTCTTTCCGCAGAGATTTCAAAGCGGGTGCCAAGTGCTATGGATTCCATATTCACATTGTGTCCGTCAGCATTCTCTCCCTTGACCACATTAATCAGTGCAGTGCAAGGGTCGGACTCGTAGCGGGAGGCCTTGAGAGTGACCTTGAGGTCTGCGTACTTGCCTTCCGGAATGCCCAGCAGTTCAGGGGTAACGATGTGTCCGCAATATTTTTCAGCTCCGAGTTTCACATAGCCTGGACGCATACATACGAGTGCTGCTGCGCCTTCGTTGATCTGACCCCATCTGTCGAGACGGGTACCGCTGACTGCTGCTGCCATCTCACGGAAAAGTCTCGACTCGGTGCCCCAGCCCTCGAAGGTGACGAGGTCATCGGTCTTGCCTTCGCCGAGAGCCTGCCCCGGATTCTCCTTCAGGGTGCCGCCCGTGTATGCCGGAGCATTGATGTGGCCTATGGCGTTGTCAACACCGTCACCGAACCAGAGGAGCTCGGAGAAGTCCTCGCTGAGTATGACATCACCTACCTTGGAGCCTTGTGTCGCATAGATCAGGTCGAAAGCGGCGGTCTTGCCTTCCACGACATTGCTGGTGGCTATGAATTCGTCATTGATGGTGCGGTCGTCCTTCACGGCCTTGAACCAGTAGGTGCGGTTCGCCTCGAGTCCGGTGAATATGAACTGTGGAGTGGTGTTCCCCCAGGCAGAGAGCCCAGCAGGGGTCTTGAATTCAACGACTGGTTCGCTGCAGGCGGCGTCGGCATAGAGTGTGAAGCTATAGGCGTAGGCTGCGTCAGCAGCGGCATCGGCGAAGTCGCTCGGAGACCAGCGGAAGCTCAAGGTGGAGGATGTGGCAGCCACTGCCTCGGCCTTGAAACTCTCCTTCTGTGGGAGAGGCTTGCTCATACTTCCCAGACTGACGGCCTTGCCTGGCTCCAAGGCGTATTCACCGTACAGATAGGATTTCACCTTCAATCCGTCCAGACTTTCGGCCTCGAGAATGAAGCCGCCAGAGACTGTCCCAGGGAGGACGGTGAATGTAAGCAATCCAGGGTTGAGCTCTCCTTCAGCGGCGCTGAGGACTATTGAAGACGCCGTCCCTTCCTTGACTTCAACTTCTCCGCTATACACGTCCACGGAGATATTTCCGGCCAGTGGCTCGGAGGACACTGAACTGAGGCTGATGGACTTGAGATTGTTGAAAGGACAATCTACGGTCACTGCTGCTGCGTGGTTCTTAAGAGTTGCCTTTGGCAGTGCGGTGATGGCGCTGGCCGGCATTGAGAGAGCTTCTCCCTGCGGTCCGGCAAGCTGTGCCTGTGGAACGGTGAATTCAGCGCTGCCCTCAGCGACAGAATTGCACAGCTCGGCAGGATACATTATGTAGTAGAGAGTGGCCTTCACCGGCAGTTCTCCGCGGAGGACCGTGTTCAGACCCTTGGAAGCCGAGGTGACGAGAGTCAGAAGACCCTCCTGGGTGTCAGAGGCGACTGCTGCGTCTTTTCCGTCCACCCAGTTGACATTGGCTCCCGTTACGGACATTCTGCTTACGTTGAACGCGCTTTCTGCATTGGCTGGGCCTTCAGGTCTCTGAGGCCTTTCTCCTGGGACGGGAGCGTCCACAACCTTCACGCAGGAGCAGAGTGCCACGCTTGCGAAGGCGGTGCAAATATATCTGTGTACTTTATTCATAAAGTTTTAAATCATAAAATTTGAACTCGATGCTTTTTGTCGTCGTATTGCTCCAACTGTTTCTGCATGAACAGTTGTCACCGGTCTCAATCAGGGCTGCAGCGTTGTCGTTATTGATTTCGCTGACAACCGCCTTGGTCTGACCCTTGAGCCAGCTCGGGCCAGAAATCTTGCCCTCTGAAGGGTGGCCTGTCTTGAAGTAAGGCCATCCATCACCCCAGAGCACTTCGTCCATATTCATACAGCGGCCGTTGTAGTTGTTGCCCTGCCAGTAGGCGTGGTAGCACATCCAGTCCTTGCCTGTATCGTCTGTGATGATCTCGGCATTGTGGCCTGTGCCGGCGTAGAAGAGGTTCTCAGGGTTGGACATTACCCAGTTGTTCGGGTTGTTGAATTCTGAACTCCTCGTATTCATATACTTTCCGTCACGTCCTATGTAAGGCCCCAGTATGTTTTGGGATCTGGCGACGACGATGTGGTAGGTGCTGCTCTTTCCGGCGCAGCAGCTGCCCATCGAGCCGAAGCAGTAGTAGTAACCGTTCTTGTAGTGCACGTAGGTGCCCTCCATTTCGTAGCAGATAAAGGTCTTCTCCGCACCGGGCGCGACCGAGAGACCGTCTCTTGTGAGCTGAATGGCCCAGATTCCGGAATTGCTGCCGAAGCTGCCCCAGAACAGGTAGATGTCCCCGGTCTTCTGGTCGCGTATGATGTTGGGGTCAATGGCATTTGACACTCCATGGGAGGCATAGTCCACCAGCATTCCGTGTTCGTTGGCCAGCGGATTGATTTCCTTCACGTTTTCCCAGCTGAAAGGCCCCTCGGGACTGTCGGAGACCGCAACGCCGCAAGCGCTGAACTTTGGGTCGTCCCAGCAGCCGAGTGCGTAGTAGAGGACATAGCGGCCGTCAATATACTCGATGTCCGGTGCCCATATGCGTGTGTTGTTAACCCACTGTGGACGGTTCATTCCGCCGAAGGCGTTGCCCACCAGTTCCCAGTTCACCATATCGGTCGATTTGTAAACCGGTAGATACACGCAGTTATCTTCGCCGCTGGTGCCGTTCTGCGTACTGTAGGCGTAGAAGTAGCCGCTGCGCTCGCGGTCGTCGAATACGGATGGGTCGGCGCAGTTGTTGCGTATGACCGGGTTCTGATATTTCGTATATATATACTTGTCGTCTTCCTGCCCCGGTTTTACAGGCCTCTCGTCAATATTCTTGTCCCCGCAGCCTGCAAGAAGCAGGACTGCAGCGGACAGAAATATGGATTTGTTCAATGTATTCATATTCAATTGTTTTTGTTTTTTAGCCGTTTTAGTCATTCCAGCCCGGATTCTGGGTCAGGTTAGGATTCATTTCGCGTTCCTTTGCAGGAATAGGCCAGGCCTCAACATAGTCGCCGAGGGAGTACCAGGTATAGGTCTTGGTTCCCCACATCTGCATCAGTCCGTTGGTGTTCATTTCACCGTACTGGCCGGATGAACGGTCGCGGAACTTCCTGTCCAGCCATACGCCCCAACGGAGTTCGTTGAAATACATACTGTCCTCACCGCCGAGTTCCCAGTAGAACTCGTTGCGTATCCTTTCTCGCATATCGTCTTGACCGGTGACTGTAGTATGCTCGTTGGTGTTCAGCAATATGTGTCCTGCACGTTCGCGTACGAGGTTCACAAGCCTTACGGCCTCTTCAGTGTTGCCGAGCTCGTTCTCGCATTCGGCGCGGCGGAGCAGTATCTCGGCATAGCGGCATAGTATGTTGTCCTGCTCATAGACCCAGCGTATGGTGTTCTCGAGTCCTTCCGGAACGTATTTCCTCCAGAGGTAGTAGAACATCGAGTTGGTGTCGGTTCTGATGTCGCGAGGCTCCTTGGTGTCGGCCCTGTAAGGCCAGCGGAGGGTGAAGGTGTATGCGTTGCCGGAAATGCCTCCGTAGTAGGTGGAGTAAGGGGTTATTACAGCCATCTTCAGACGCGGGTCGCGCTTGTCGTAGGCGGCCTTGATGCGGCTCTCGTTGGTGTACTTCTCGTACTTGCTCATATCGGAGCCGTAGGAAGTCATCTGGCCTATCTCAGTGTCGGTCATCTCGTTGCGCAGGAAAAAGACAGATCTCTGGGCAGGGGTCATATCGTGCCATCCCGGACAGTACTGCTCCCAGTCGAACTTGCTGCCATCGGAGTTCTCGAAGGACTCGACGTAGGCCGGGTTTGGAATATAGTTGTTCCACGCTCCGGAGGTGACGCCCGTGTCGCGGTTGCCGAAGAGCACGGCGCGAGGGTTGCCCATTCCGCTCTTCTGGGTGCACCTGATTGCGAATATCATTTCGTCACATTGCTCATTGGCAGGCTTCAGGAGCATCTTGAAGCTCTCTGCACCGGCTCCCTTGTAGAGGGCGAAGCCGTAGTTTTCAAGTGCCTTGAAGTCCTCGAGGGCGAGGCGGATGTACTGCTCCGGATCATCACCGGACCTGGCTGCCATCCACTGGTAGGCCTGCCCCCTGTAGGCGAGGGCCACGGCCTTGCTGACGTGTCCGTAGTCTTCGGAACCGGCCTTATAGCGGTCCGGCAGATTCTCCTCCCCAACGCAGTCGCTCAGGTCCTGGATTATGGCCTCCCAAACCTCATTCTCGGAGGATCGCGGCCTGTTGGCATCACTTGCGTTCTCTATATATTCCATATAAAGAGGCACCCCCCTGTAGAGCACGTTGAGGTTCATATAGCCGTAGGCCCTGAGGAACTTGGCTTCCGCTTTGAGTTTTGCCTTTTCGGCTCCGTCCATATCAGGCACCTGGTCGATGTGGCTGATGACATCGTTGGCTCTGAACACGAAGGTGTAGTAGTACTTGAACATCTCAGAGAAAGTGCCGTTGGCGGGGGTTCCGTCGCCGTAGCAGACCTTCTGGTTTTCGTACCAGTTCTTGTCAGTGTCCATAACTGAGGAATAGGCCTCGTACATTACATTCCAGCTGTCTTCATTGACAGTGGTGGAAGATCTTACGTAGAATTCGTTGTATATGCCGGCTACCGCCTGGCGGGCGAGGGTGGCTTTGCCCCATACGTTGGATGAAGCCACCTGATATGAGCTGCTCAGGTCAAGAGTCTGGCAGGAAGCCAGTGCTACCGCAGCAGCAAGTATATATATTATTGACTTTTTCATAATAAGATATTCTCCATATTAGAATGTAACATTGAGGCCGATGGCGTACTGGCGCATGGTCGAGTAACCTGCTGTTGTGCGCATCTCTGGATCGAGTCCCGGAAACTGGGTGATCGCGAAAAGGTTTTCTCCGGTTGCGTAAATCCTGAGCTTGCGTATCTTGATCTTCTGGGTGAGCTTCTCCGGAAGGGTGTAGCCCATGGTTAGGTTCTTGAGCTTCAGATAATCACCCTTGCACAGGTGCAGTGAAGAGGTTGCGGAAGACTGGCTGGAGGTCAGGTTGACCAGTCGCGGATTCTTCGAATTGATGTTGGTGCGCGGGTCATCAGGGTTCTTCGGGTCGAAGAAATAGCGGTCGCCCACGAGGCTCTGCGGAATGGCGTAGCCGTAAATTGTGTTGGACGAGTTGGAGGCCTGGCGATAGTAGTAGATGGAGAAGCCCGCGGCGCCTGCCCAGCTCATAGAGAAGTCTATGCCCTTCCATCCGAGGCTGGTCTGGATACCGTAGTTGACCTTTGGGGTGGTGGACCTGTTTTGAAATGCGCTGTCGTAGGAGTTGCCGTAGAGGCCGTCCCCGTTGCGGTCGGCGTAGATGTACTCGCCGTACCATATCTTCTGCTTGCCTATGCCCTGCTGAGGATAGAAGGAATAGCCTTCCTCCATCATAGCCCTGAGCCATTCCATATCATTGGTGGTTCTGATCATTCCGTCCACAGGACCGCCGTTCACGTCAGGGGAACCGTCTGCATTCCAGTAGGTGCCGGTGCCCTTGTAGGTGTCCATCATATAGAACTCATTGATCATGTGTCCCTCAAGCACCCTGTTGGTACCACCGGTGGAAACGTCTCCGATGTTGGTCTTCCAAACCTTTTCGCCCGTAGCCGGGTTCACTTCCCAACCTTCCTGGTGACGGCCCTTGTACTTGCTGACCCAGTTCTTGTTGTAGGAGACGTTGGCGCTGACGTTGTAGTAGAAGTCCTTGCCTACCTGATTCTTCCAGCCGAGCTCGATTTCTATACCCCTGTTGGTCACCTCGGCAATGTTCTGCTTCGGAGCTCCTGCATTACCCATAACCATATACATTGACGGAGTGTAGAGAATGCCGTCCGTGAGTTTGTTGTAGAGGTCGATGGTGCCGGTAAGACGGTTCTTGAAGAAGCCGAAATCAATGCCTATGTTGGCCACGGAAGTTGTCTCCCAAGTGAGGGCGTAGTTCTTGATTGAGGTGATGGCTATGCCGTTGGTGATATCGTCGGAGCCGAAGACATAGTTTGCGGTTCCGTAGGTGGACTGCCAGTCATAGTTGCCTATGGAGTTGTTTCCGAGCTGTCCCCAGGAGAGACGCAGCTTGAGGTTGTCAACCTTTCCTGTAGCCTTGAGCCAAGGCTCCTCGCTGATGCGCCAGCCAGCAGAGAATGAAGGGAAGAAACCCCAACGGTACTCCGGAGCGAAGCGGGATGACCCGTCAACTCTGATGTTGGCCTCGAAGAGATATCTGCCGGCGAATGCGTAGTTCATGCGCCCGAAAAAGGAACGGGCTGCGTACTCTGTACCATAACCGCCTGATGAATAAGGTTCTGCAACGGCATTGAGGTCGCCTATCGAAGGATCCTGTAGACCTATCTTGGTGGAGCTGAAGTCGCGGTACTGGAAGTGGGTCATCTCGTAGCCGACCATAGCTGAGATGTCGTGCTTGCGTATGCTCTGGTTGTAGTTGAGTATTGTGGAGAACTTGACCTGGTTCTCACGCTTGTTGTACATATAGGAGTAAAGCTCGGACGGGTCCGCAGGCGAGATTACATAGGCATCGTTCAGGAAGTCGTACTTTCCTAAGCTGTTGTCCACACTCATCTCCTCCTGTCTGTAGTCCTTGTAGTAGAGGTCGGTGTTCCAGGAGAAGTGCTTGAGGAACTTGAGATTGATGTACCAGTCGCTGAAGAATTGGGTATTCTTGGTGTAGCCCCTGCTGGTGTTCATATCCCAGAGAGGGTTGTGTGCCTGAGGATCCTGCCCGTGGGCTTGAGGACCTCCGTAGAGGTCGAGCGACTTGGAATAAGGATAGATGTCAGGAGTCATCTTCTGTGTGTTCAGCGAGGTGAGTGAACCCACATTGCTCCTCTCCTGGTCGGTGTGATAACCCCAGATGCGTCCTCCTATGGTAAGCCAGTCGGTGACGTTTCCATAGACGTTCACCCTGCCGAAATAGCGCTGATAGCCAGTATTGTCTATGATGCCCGGGTTGTTTATGTAGGAGAGGGAGATGTTATAGCCCATTGACTTTCCCTTTCCGCTGGCGCTGATGGTGTGCTTCTGCATCATCTTGTTCTGGTAGATTTCATCCCACCAGTCTGTGTTCGGATATGCCATATAATTATAGTATCCGGACTCGGCCCTTCCCATAGGATCCGCCTTGGCGGCTCTCCACTGGTCTATGGTGGCCTGGCTGAACTGAGGTGCTCCGCCTATGTTCACGCAGGACTCGTTGTAGAGCTCCATATAGGTAGCCATATCCGATACCGTGTGTATTATTTTGAACGGCTGGTCGAAGGAGATGGTGAGGTCGTAGGAAACCTCGGCACGGCCTTCCTTGGATGAACCGTTCTTCGTGGTAATGAGTATGACACCGTTTGCGCCCCTGTTACCGTAGATGGCACAGGAAGCTGCATCCTTGAGCACGTTGATGGAAGCGATGTCGGAAGGGTTCACATTGCCGAGTCCTTGTTCCATTCCGTCCACGAGTACGAGCGGACCGGAAGAGTTGAGGGTGCCGATACCGCGCACGAGTATGGAGAATCCCTCCTCGTAGGGGTTGCCCGAACCCTGCATCACCTGTAGGCCCGGCATTGCACCCGAGAGGGCCTGGGTGGCGTTGAACATAGGACGGGACTTTACGCTTTCGCTGTCGAAACTCACTGAAGACACGCTGCCTGTGAGGTTTACCTTCTTCTGTACTCCATAACCTACAACCACCAATTCGTCGAGGAAGGTGGTGTCTTCCTGGAGCGTTATGTCATAGATCTCATCTGCACCGAGGGTGATGATCTGCGTGGCGTATCCTATAATGGACACCTCCACGGCACGTGTATTTTCGGGAACGTTGAGTACATAGCGTCCGTTCTCGTCGGTGGAGGTGCCCACTGTCGTGCTGGGAACAAGTACCGATGCTCCTATTACCGGTTCGCCTGTAGCGTCTGACACGGTGCCTACTATCCTGCGGCTGCCGTTCTGGGCTGACAACCCTATGGAAACCATCAGGGCCAGCAAAATGAATATGTATTTCAAGTGTTTCATGTTTCCAAATTACTTAAAGCTGACAACGATGAGGTTTCCGTTTTACGCAGACTCGGCCTTCATATTGCCGAATGTGGCATTGTTGGTGTCGATAACCCATCTGTTATTGGTCCAGAACACGTCCTTGCCCCTCTCGGAGCCATCCTGGAGGAGAAGGTAGGACCAGTTGTAGTCCTCCACTGTCATTGCTGCGTCGCAACCCATTGCGGACATTGCGTTGGCGAGTTCATAGAGGGTGACACCTCTGGTGTCACCGGATCCGCCGTTGTGACCCAAATCCACGTTTTGACCCTGGTTGTGGGTGTTCACGAACTTCTCCACACTGAGTATCACAAGGTCGCCCTTTGCAGTGCAGCCCACAGCGATACGGCCTGTTCTGAGCTTGTCGTGTTCGACGATAGGAGCTGCGGCTCCCCAGTTCGGACTCGAAAAGGTGGTGAGATTCTCTCCGAAGAAACGCCATTCGCTGTTATAGATATTGTAGAACTTGTCTCCTTCGCCGGAAATCAGACTGTTGCCGTTCTTTACGATCTGGAAATATCCGCCGAATGCACAGTCCGGAGTCCAGGCGGTCTGGCCGTTACCCTTTGCGTCGGCATACCTGTAGAGCGCACCGTCGGCCGTGCCTGCAGGGCTTATGGAAACTTTTCCATCCTGAAGGGCCATTGCAGGAGCATAGGCCTTGTTGCTGCCGCCGAAACCGTCGTTTCTCAGCACGCGGGTGTTGTTGCTCTTGTCCGGTCCGTAAGCCAGGGGACTGTAGTAGGTGAAGTTCGAAGTGGCAGTACTTCCGTCGATATGCCATACGCCGGGACCCTGGAGACAGAGGAATAGGGTCCAGTCCCTGTTGTTGCGTACTGCAGGGGACATCTTTACGAGGTCGACACCCAAATCATTTTTCTCCATAACCTTCATCTGAACCCTTTCCGCAGGGATGGTGAAGAGGTATCCTATGTTGCCGCTGAAACCTGCGATGTTCGAGCAGGTGTACATTCTCATATTGCCGAACTGGATATTGTACCGGTTCTGCCAGGTTTTTGTGACTTCGGTCCAGGAGGAACCGAGATTCACCACGTCCGAAGGATTTACATATACATAATATGACTTGGACTTGCCTACTGCCTTGTCATTTACCACCAGCTTGAGAGCTGAGCCGTCAGAGAAATCGACTCCTTTCAGCTCTTCGGCAGCGGTGAGCAGTTCGGCGTCCTCGTCGAGTTCAAGTTCTATGTCCACTCCATTGAGGTCGGACTGGAGGAATACGGAAGCGAAGGATCCCGAGAACGAGTCCTCTGAAAGGGTGAGGGATATCTTTTCCCCGGCAAAGCTTGCTTCCACAGTCCTGATGTGCTGGAACATACTCGCATTGATGACATAGGATATGTCATCCACGCCGTCATTTACAGTGAATTTGTAGCCGTTCTTGAGATTGGCTTCAAACCTGCTGGTTTTTGGAGATGTCATCTGCGCCCAGTCTTCTGCAAGCTGGACATCCAGTGCAATATCCTCCAGAGAAGCTACTGTGTGGAATTTGAAGGTGACGGTTCTGGTCTCCTTGTCCAGATTGCCTTCAATCCACCTGTCTCCGTCGAGAGCGCGTACGGCGACCACAGGTTCTTCCACATAGCCCGGATCGTCGGCCAATTGGAAGCGGTACTCCTTTTCCGTACAGCTGACTCCAACGACAAAAAGCAATGTCGTGATTGCCAGAGAAAAGTTGTTCTTCATTTTGTTTTGAGTGATTGTAAGTGATTGTAAGTGATGTGTATTGTTTTCGCTAACGGAAATCCGTTGTCGTCTTGTGTCTGCGGGTGTGGTTCAGGTGCAAAGTTATAAATATTCGGCACCCGGAAGAACGGTCTTCAAGGGCGCAGCGAAATAAATCTAAATTATCTAAATATGAAATACTTGAAAATCAGCGGTATAATTAGAAATTTAGGCCGAAATATCTAAGTTGTTTTTAGCTTAAATTGACTCTATATTTTTAACATTTTCCTCGAATATCTCTGGATTGAGGGCCTTTTTCCTCGTTTTGGATCGGTAGGTGTAGATGGTGGTTTTGGAGTATCGGAGCAGCGAGGCAATCTTTTCGGATGAGTCGATGCCGAGACGTATCAGCGCATAGATTCTCAGTTCGGGTGTCAGTGAACCCTGCTGCCTTGGAACTATCGCGTTATCCTCCGTCATAAGCTTGTTGAACTCCCCCACGAAGGATGGGAAGATGGACAGGAAGGTCGAGTCGAAGACCTCGTAGAAGCTCTGCCACTCCTTTTCGCTGAAACTCTGGCTGCGTAGCTCCCTCAGGAGGACATCCATATCGGCGTTCTTGGCCTTGCGGTTCAATTCCTTGCGGTATTGATCCAGTCTTTCAATTCGCCTGTTGCATTCGAGAATCAGGCGGGTGATGTATGTGTTCTTGATGTTGGACGCCTCTCCGAGCTGTCTGTTGATTACGGCTAGTTCCTTCTTCTGTTTTTTCTGCGAGATTAAGGACTGGATGAGCAGGAAGGAAATCAAGCAGATGACCGCAAGAACAAGCGAGAAGAGCAGATAATTCCGCCGTACCATATGCTCGTAGGCATCGCTTATTATCGGCATAAGCTGGGAGGTGGACTCCATCTTCAAATTGACCTTGCACATGGTGGCGTCCTCAAGGGCCTTGTTGATGTAGCGGTAGGCACGCTTCTGGTCTCCCTTCTCAAAGAGTATGTTGGCAAGCTGTATCATTGCAGTGTGGTCCTTCCTGGCCGTGATGATGTCGCTGGTGACCGAGCGTACCAGATACGTTATCTCTTCATTATCATAGTCCCCTCCCTTCTCCCTGTAGATGATGGAAACCAGGAATGTGGCCATCGATTTTTTCGGATGGTCGATGGGCAGTGAGTCGCAATATTTTTTGATAATCTCCAACGCTTCATCCATCTCCCCCTCTACCATCAGTTTGTGGGTGTGGACGAAGATGTTCTCTCCCATCGCGAGCAGCGAGTCCTTGTATTCCATTGCTTTCGCCCTGTGATAGGCTGCCTGCATCGGATCCAGCGAGATTATCGAAGAATACTCGTGGAGTATGTTGTAAACGGAGTACATTCTCGATAAATGGGCGGAGGAGAGTGAATCCCTGTTCAGGCCATCGAGAATGGTCTTCGTGTCGGTGTAGTTGCCGATGATGTTGTTGAGCTGGGCAATGTTCAGCAGGCTGTTCACCCTGTGCTTCTCGTTCCCGCAGCTGACGGCCGCTTGATACTCCAGGGCGGTGTAGTGCATTGCCGAGTCGGACTTGAAGGAATAGTAAATGTCGTGGAGTTTGCCATAGCAGGAGGGTAGGTGCGATGCGTCCGTCGTGGCGAGCTGGGCCTTGAGCGAGTCTATGCTGCGCTGCCTGGCTTCTTCATATATGGGTGCGTCGGCCAGTGTCCGGTCCAGCGTCTTTATAGCCTCCCTCGTCTCGCTGCCTATCACCGACCGGTTGCATGACAGCGGGATGGAGCAGATCAGCAGTGCGATGGCTGTTGCGGCATATATTCTCCTGTCCATCCGCCGTCTGCAGCCTATGAACCACTTGCTCTTCGGCAGGAAAGCAAGCCGGTGCGTCGTTATAGCATAGCAGATATATGTGGCTATGGCAATGACCGGGATGGCGAGCCACACGGGCAGTCTCGAATCAGCCGGGTTGCCGCCTATCACCAGTCCGGCTATAGGCACCAGGAAGAACATGTGCATAGGACTTTTAAAAATTCTCAAGTTTCGCAAGTGAAATAAAGCACAAAAATCAAAGGTAAGGATGTTTGATAACTCGCTTATTATCACTATATTATAGTTGTTAAACAACAATATAGAACCCTTTGCTATGAACAAAAATAGACAAAGAATCAGTGACTTCAAAGTTTTTCTGCTATTCTTTTAATATTGGCTTCATATTGGTTCATTCGACTGAAAGATAAAGAATGAAATATTGCTATATTTGTATTTCCAAAACAGCGGTTTCGGAAATACTGGTTTCTTAACTTGGTGATATTCAGTATGAGGTTTTTTACAGAAAAAGATAGAGACCTTTATCCGCGCAACAGGAAAATTCAGCGGCTACAAGATAGAGCAAAGGTCTTTGTCGATGCGTGATATGTAGTACCTTATTTCAGCACCTCATCCATATTGGTATAATTCAGCAGTTTGATTTCTCCGGCGGTGTTCTCGAAGTTGCCTGCATATACAACTGCTTTGCCATCTACCGGTGCTTTGACCCATTCGTCTATCCGCTTCAATGCCTTCTCGAAGTCTTTGTGGTAAGTCATTGATGATTTAATCTCAATACCGTATAGTCTTGTATTTCTTTTTAGCAACAGATCAATCTCATTCTGGTTCGAGTCCCTGTAGAAATAGAGATTGCTTTCTTTGCCCTGGTTATATCGTTGTTTCAAAGCCTCTGTAACGACAAAATTCTCAAACAGCGCCCCGCGCATCTTGTCTCGTGAAAGTTGTTCAGGCGATTCGATGCCGAGTAGGTAGCAGGCTAATCCTGTGTCTAAAAAATATAGTTTAGGCATTTTTGTAAGTCTTTTGCTTGTGTTTTCGAAATATGGCGGCAGCAGAGTCACTATGTAGGATGCTTGTAGCACCGATAGCCACGAGGTGATCGTGTTAGGGCTGACACCTATCTCGTTTGCCAGTTCTGATGCTTTGAACAAAGATCCGATTCGCCCGGCACATAGTTTTATAAATATGTGGAACTGCATCATATCCTTGATTTGCAGTAGGTCTCGCACGTCCCTGTCCAAGTATGTTTTCATATATGCGGGATATAGAAATTCCGGTACATTGCGCCCCGAATATATTGCCGGATAAAATCCATTGAACAGTAATTTGTCAAGTGGTACATCTGCCGTCAGATCCTTTGTCTCAGAGTATGACAGAGGCATAAGCTCAAAGACGGCTGTACGTCCGGCCAACGACTGAGTGACCCTCTTGAGCATCGCGAACTGCGAACTACCGGAGAGAATGTACCTCTTGTCGGGATGCTCGTCTACAATGCCTTGAATGTATGACAAAAGATCCGGTGCGTTATGAACCTCATCGAGAATCATTCCCTCCTCATTCTGATTCAGAAAGGCGATCGGATCATTCTCGGCAAAACTCCGGATGTCAAGGCTCTCCAGTGAGTAATATGGCAAATGAGGGAACAGATTGCGTATCAGCGTCGTTTTGCCGGACTGACGGGGGCCGGTGACGGTTATTACTGAGAAATATCGATAGGCTTCCTCAAGTACTGAGGATAATTCCCTGTGGATGTACTTCGCTTCCATATCTATGCAATTCTGAAGTTCTACTGCAAAATTACATAAATATTTCGGATTTATAAATTATTTCCGACCGACTTTGTCAATCATAGATGTGGCGTTCACGTATTTTGAAAATTTTTCCGAGCGACTTTTCATCTGATCAGACGGAAAGTCACTCGTTTTTTTAGATGCGTAAGTCGATGATACGCTGATCAGTTTTTTGAGAATTCGGCCGGACAAACCACTTGGAGCGACACGTCCTTTGTTATTTGTCGGATGTTGAATATCTTTGCATCACATAATTGAGACTTATCGACAATGAGATCAAATACCGTTAACATGACTGTTGTCGGAATCCGCCTTGTCGGCATTCTGCTGTGTGTTCTGTCGCTTTCTTCCTGCGTCTGGAACTCTTGCAGGGATGTCAAACGAGCTCTTTCCAATGCCGATGAGGTGATGTGGACCCACCCCGACAGCGCCCTTGCAATCCTTGAGTCCGTGGACACCCTTGACCTTCGGACCAAGTCGCTCCGCGCGAGATATTCACTGCTTTATACTATGGCGCTGGACAGGAACGACATATTCTCTACGGATTTGAAGGTCATAACGCCGGCGGTGCGGTATTACGAACGCCGGGGAACCGATGATGAGAAGATGAAGACATTCTATTATCTTGGGACGGTGCAGCATAATGCGGGAGATCTGCAATCCGCCATTGCCAGCTACATACGGGCCAAAGAATATTCATATACCTCTAATAATTTGATTTTCAAGGGGCTCATTTCCTCGACAATCGCAGATGTATATAGACAGAACAAAAATTACTACGAGTCAATGTCTTATGCCAAAGAGATATAGACCGAAAAGATTCCTTAAGATGAGGCAGGTTATTTTTTGAAGGTTACTTAATGCCCGTCCAAAGTTACGTCTTTGCCTACAGTTTTCCAATTTCTTCGGTCGCCGGCAGGTATTTATGATGATTATTCAAAAAAGACGCGGCGGAAATTTGGTCAACTGAAAAAAGTGTCATACCTTTGGCGGAACAAGATGCGACCCGTCGCGGTGGTTATATATTTTTCGGAATATTCCGAATAATGTGAAAGATTGTAGTCGCCGAGGGTTGATTTTGTTTGAGATTGACACATAATTATTAACACGCCCCTGAGGTACAGGGACACTAATGACTTTTTTATCGTACATTTCGCTATGGAAGTAAAGAACGCTGTAGCCGGAACGCTGGAGTCAGGTGACATCATGATCCAGATCGCCCCGGCTGAGACGAAAGGTCTGCACATCGACCTGGACAGTTCTGTGGCCGCCCAGTTCGGCAGACAGATCCGTCAGGTCATTGAGGAAACTCTTACCGAATTCGGACTGGAGGACGCTGACATCAAGGCGGTTGACAAGGGAGCCAGGGATTGCACCATCCGTGCCAGGGTGACCGCCGCCGCCGTGCGTGCCACAGGAAAAGATGTTTGGGCTTAGTTTAGGTTGAGGAATAAGTCGCGGCGCCAGGGACCGAAGGTGCGCGGGTTATTCCGATAATCAGTTACGATTATGGAAAGATTAAGAAGAACAATGATGTTCGTTCCGGGCAACAATCCCGGAATGATGCAGGATGCCTTCATCTACGGGCCGGACTCGATCATGCTCGACCTGGAGGACTCCGTGACAATGGCCGAGAAAGACGCTGCCCGTCTGCTCGTTTACAACGCTCTTAAATCAATAGACTACGGCGACACTGAGATGGTTGTCCGCATCAATCCTCTCAGCACACCTTACGGACGCAAGGACGTTGAGGCTGTCGTGAAGGCCGGCGTGCAGGTGATCCGCATGCCGAAGACCGAGACCGCCGACGAGGTCCGCGAGCTGGAGGCGGAGATTGAGAAGGTCGAGAAGGAACTGGGATGCCTTGGCAGAACCCGCATGATGGCCGCCATCGAAAGCGCCGAGGGTATCTGCAACGCGTTCGCCATCGCCAAGGCCTCGAAGAGGATGATGGGCATCGCCCTCGGAGCCGAGGACTATTGCGCCAACCTCAAGACCCAGCGTACCCCGGGCGGAGCCGAGCTGCTCTATGCCCGCGAGACCATCGTGGTGGCCGCCAGGGCCGCAGGGATCGACGCTCTCGACACGGTATATTCAAACCTCGATGACATGGAGACATTCCGCAAGGAGGTCGAACTCATCAAGACCCTCGGATTTGACGGCAAGTCCATCATCAACCCTCGTCAGATCCAGATCGTGAACGAGGTGTTCGCCCCGACCGAGAAGGCCATCGAGAAGGCTAAGAAGATTCTCGCCGCCATCAAGGAGGCTGAGAAACGCGGCTCGGGTGTCATCGCCGTCAACGGCAAGATGGTTGACCGTCCTGTTGTCATCAGGGCTCAGCGTACCATCGATCTTGCCATCGCTTCAGGCATATTAACAAAGGAGGAAGTTTATGAGTAATATAAGGGAAAGGGCGGCGCTTGTCGATAAGGTGGCCGTCGCAATGGGCAAGAAGGTGTACTCGGGAGAGACTCCGAAAAACACCACATTCCGCAAGGATCTTCAGAAGGTTCAGTCCAAGGTGGTTACACTTGAGGATGCCATCAGGCTCAGCGGCCTGAAAGACGGAATGACAATCTCCTTCCACCACCATTTCAGAGGCGGTGACAAGGTTGTGAACATGGTCGTTGGCAAACTGGCCGAGATGGGATTCAAGAATCTCCATCTCGCCGCGTCCAGCCTCTCAGACGTTCACGCTCCGCTGATCGACCACATCAAGAACGGAGTGATCACAAAGATCTCCACCTCCGGGCTCCGTGGCGAGCTTGCCAAGGAGATCTCACACGGTCTGATGAAGGAGCCTGTGGTGTTCCGCAGCCACGGAGGACGTGGAAGCGCCATCGCCAACGGTGACCTTCACATCGACGTGGCCTTCCTGGGCGCGTCTTCCAGCGACCCTGCCGGAAACGCCAGCGGTTACTCCCGTTCCGAGCACGCCAAGTCAATCTGTGGCTCCCTCGGCTACGCCAAGCCGGACGCGCAGTACGCTGACAAGGTCGTGATAATCACCGACGATCTCGTTGACTATCCGAACACACCGAACTCCATCTCCGAGCATGATGTGGACTACGTTGTACTCGTGGATTCGGTCGGAGACTCTTCCAAGATCTCTTCCGGAGCCATTCGTGACACCAAGAACCCTCGCGACATCCTGCTTGCGATGAACGCCGCGAAGGTGATCGTCAACAGCGGCTATTTCAAGGAAGGCTTCTCGATCCAGACCGGATCCGGAGGAGCCTCGCTGGCCGCTGTCAAATATATTCGTGAGGAAATGATCAAGCGAGGCATCCATTCCAGCTTCGCGCTTGGCGGCATCACCGCCCACATGGTCAAGATGCACGAGGAAGGCCTCATCGAGCGCCTGATCGACGTGCAGTCTTTCGACAGGGTGGCAGCCGAATCAATCAAGAACGATCCTTTCCACAAGGGAGTCTCCGCCAATGAATATGCCAGCGCGGATGAGCCGGGATCAGCCGTGCACTATCTCGACATTGTGATCCTCTCTGCCCTTGAGGTGGATGTGAACTTCAATGTCAACGTGCTTGTCGGCAGTGACGGAGTCATCAGAGGAGCCGTCGGAGGACACCCTGACACAGCCGCCGATTCAGCCCTCTCGATCATCGTCTGCCCACTTATGCGTGGGCGCATCCCTTGCGTTGTGGACGAGGTCACGACTCTCATCACTCCTGGCTCGACAGTCGATGTTGTAGTCACTGAATATGGCATCGCGGTCAACCCGCGCCGTCCTGAGATCGCCGAGCGTCTGAGGGAGGCCGGACTGAAGATCGTGGACATCCATGACCTCAAGGAACTGGCTCTGAAGTCCATCGGAGTCCCTGATCCGCTTCCGTTCGGAGAGAAGGTCGTGGGAGTCGTGATGAACCGTGACGGCTCCGTGATGGATGTCATAATGAACATCGAGGACTAAGACTGTTTTTTTATGGAGATTACGCTTGACCAATTGCTGGCAAGTCGTGAGGAACGGGCTTCTTTCCAGAAGGAACTTTTGAAAGGTTACCCTGGAAAGACCCTGGTCTGCCTCACGGTCATAATGCCGGGTAAGGTCAAGCGTAATCTGCAATCCCTTGTGGTCGCCCAGGCCGCGGTCACGGCTTTGGTCTTGGCTTTCGGTGACTCTATGCTCAAAATCAGGCTCCGGGATCTGCCGACCGGCTACGAGGCGTATCTCGTGACCCCGCTCTCCAACGAGGAAGCCAAAAAGGAGACCTGCCGGATCGAGGACACTCATCCGCTCGGCCGCCTTTTTGATTTGGATGTGATTGACGCTGACGGAGTTCCTATGTCAAGGGAGTCGGTGGGCCTGAGTCCGAGAAAATGTCTTGTCTGTGACAACGAGGCTCGCTATTGTATGCGAAACCGTACCCACACTATGGCTGAGCTCACCGCGAAGATTGACGAAATGATTGAGTCCTATGTGCGATAACCGTCACTACATAAGCGAGGCTCCGCTGTCGTTGAACTCTGTCCGGAGACGGGTCGAGGCTTTCCTCGCCGCCAACGGGCTGAGACTGGCTCCGCTGGACCGTTATGTGGTGGTGACCCGTGACGAGGACGGGAACGAAATCCTTGCGGGAGGCGGGCTGGACGGCAACGTCATCAAGTGCGTCGCTGTGTCTGAATTCGCTCGCAGCGAGGGACTTATGAATATTCTCGTGTCTGGCCTCATCGCCATCGCCCGTGAGGAGGGCAGGGAATCGGTCAAAGCTTTCACCAAGCCGGAGAATGAAGGAATATTCAAAAGCCTTGGGTTCGGGTTGCTTGCGTCAGCGCCGAAGGCCATTCTGATGGAGAACGGCAGGGGAGGGCTTCCGGAGTACAAGAAGTACTTGGCTTCGCTTGCCCGTCCGGGCCGGAACGGGGCGATCGTGATGAACGCCAATCCGTTCACCAAAGGGCACAGGTATCTGGTCGAGCAGGCCGCATCGCAGGTTGACAATCTTTATGTGATTGTTGTTAAGGAAGATAGGTCGCGTTTCCCTTACGTCGAAAGAAAGGCTATGATCGAGGCCGGTTGCGCCGGGCTTGACAATGTGGTTGTCTGCGAGGGGAGTGACTACGCCATCTCGGCGGCGACATTCCCGACATATTTCCTGAAGAAGTTGGATGATGCCACGGACACGCAAATCGCGCTTGATCTGGATTTGTTCGTGAACCACATCGCCAAGCCTCTGGGCGTTACGGTACGTTTCGCCGGCAGTGAGCCGGAAGATGCCCTGACCCGTCGCTACAACGAGCTGATGGCGGAGATATTGCCTAACTTCGTAGAGATTCCAAGACTTGAGCAAAACGGCAATCCGATCAGTGCCACCTCATTAAGGCGTGCTCTTGACAAAGGCAACCTCAAAGAGGCGATGGAATATATTCCAAAATCCACCGTCCCTTACTTGGTCGCCGACCTTGCCGAGCGTGCGTTGAGGTTGGAACTCGACACGACCCCCAAACCGGGACTCGTGGACAGGCAGGACAACGGTGCCCACAAAGACATGGACTATGCGCTGATGTCCAAAAGCATCTCAGCGTTAAGACCTTATCTGACAAGACTGGCTGTGGAGTTTGCCAAAGACATTGACCCGGCAAAGATAAAGGAGATCGGCATCGAGGCCGAAAAAGCGATGCTGAAGGCCACCGGCGGAGTAAACACCCACAAAGGAGCCCTCTTCTGTATCGGACTTTCCGTGGCCGCAGCCTCCTGCCTGGCTTGCTCCACGGGGGCTGTGGAGGCATATTCATTCAAGGAGCTTGTGTCGCGCGCCGCGTCGGAGATCCCTTCCGCCCGAGGTACGCACGGAGCCGAGGCCAAGAGAAGTTTCAAGGCTGTCGGCGCTCTGGAGAACGCCCGCGCGGCCTATCCGGAACTATTCACAGACTGGCTGCCGTACTATCTCAGCTTGGAAGGCGACCCTTTCCGCTGCCATAAGACGCTGCTTCACATAATGACGACCCTTGACGACACCAACATCCTCCACAGGAGGGGAGCGGAGGGTCTCGCCCACGCCGAAGCCGAGGCCGCAAGGCTTCTTGAGGACTTCAGCGAGAGCGGATTGTCGTCTTTGAACAAGGATTTCATCAGGGAGAACATCTCGCCCGGCGGAAGCGCCGACATGCTGTCCCTGACGATTTTTATAGAAAGCATAATTAACAATATTTATTAACACAAAACTAATTTTATTATGGTAGAATTGATTCCCAATGGCGTTTACCTGAAAAATGGCAAGACTATCGTCAACGATGCCGCAGGAATGCCATCTGCCGATGAGGCCCGCGAAAACACTATCGCCTACAGAATTCTCCGTGCCCACGATGTGGACGGAAGCAAAGGCAAGAAGATGCGCATCAAGTTCGATGCGATGGCTTCACACGACATCACTTATGTCGGAATTATCCAGACAGCCCGCGCCAGCGGACTTGACAAGTTCCCTATCCCTTACGCGATGACCAACTGCCACAACTCTCTGTGTGCTGTCGGCGGTACCATCAACGAGGACGACCATATCTTCGGTCTCTCCGCCGCGAAGAAGTACGGTGGTATCTATGTTCCTGCCAACCAGGCGGTTATTCATCAATATGTCCGCGAGGCTCTCGCCGGTTGCGGCCGCATGATCCTCGGTTCCGACAGCCACACCCGCTACGGCTCGCTCGGATGCATGGGTGTCGGCGAAGGCGGCGGTGAGCTTGTGAAGCAGCTCCTCCACAACACTTGGGACATCAACGCTCCTGAGGTTGTGCTGGTTTGGCTCGAAGGCAAGCCTAAGAAGGGTGTCGGCCCTCACGACGTGGCCATCTCCCTCGTCAAGGCCGTGTTCGAGAACGGTTTCGTGAAGAACAAGGTGCTTGAGTTCGCCGGCCCTGGCGTGGCTTCCCTCCCTACCGATTTTCGTAACGGAATCGACGTGATGACCACCGAGACCACCTGTCTGAGCTCTATCTGGGTGACGGACGAGAAGGTTGAGGAGTATTACAGGATGCACGAGCGTCCGGAGGCTTACAAAGAGCTCCAGCCGGGCGAGATCGCTTACTACGACGCGATGATCCGCATCGATCTCTCCAAGCAGGAGTCAATGATCGCCCTTCCGTTCCACCCATCCAACGCCTACACGATCCACGAGTTCCAGGCTGATCCTGAGGGAATCCTGAAGAAAGTGGAGGAGGATGCCAAGAAGCGTTTCGGCGACAAGATCACCATCGATCTTGAGAGCAAGGTGAAGGACGGCAAGGCGTTCGCCGACCAGGCCATCATCGCCGGTTGCTCCGGAGGTACCTACGACAACCTCAGCGAGGCCGCCGCGATCATGAAGGGCAAGACCATCGGCAACGACTACTTCACGATGTCCGCCTACCCACAGTCAACCCCTGTCTATCTCGCGACCACCCGCAATCACATCGCCGAGGAGTTGCTTGAGGCCGGTGTTGTGATCAAGCCGGCGTTCTGCGGCCCTTGCTTCGGAGCCGGTGACGTTCCTGCCAACAACGGACTCTCGATCCGTCACACTACACGTAACTTCCCTAACCGCGAGGGCTCGAAGCCTGGCCAGGGACAGATCTCCCTTGTCTGCCTGATGGACGCGCGCTCTATCGCCGCCACGGCCGCCAACGGTGGAGTCATCACGGCCGCCACTGACATCCAGTATGAAGACACGCACAAGCCATATTCATTCGATGACCGCATCTACAAGAGCCGCATCTACTACGGATTCGGCAAGGCCGACCCTACCGTCGAGCTCCGCTACGGACCGAACATCAAGGACTGGCCTAAGATGTACCCGATGCAGGATAACATGCTCCTCGAACTCGCCGCTGTCATCCACGACCCTGTCACCACGACCGACGAGCTCATCCCTTCGGGCGAGACTTCCAGCTACCGTTCCAACCCGCTGAAACTCTCCGAGTTCGCTCTCTCTCGCCGTGTTCCTGAATATGTCGGGATCAGCAAGCGCATCCAGGCGGAGGATCTTGAGCGCCGCGCCGGCAAGGCTCCGCAGCACGTTCTCGACGCCCTCGCCAAGGTGGGCGCCAAACCGGAGGACACCTCGTTCGGCTCATGCGTGTTCGCCAACAAGCCTGGCGACGGCTCAGCCCGCGAGCAGGCCGCTTCCTGCCAGAAGGTGCTCGGCGGCGACGCCAACATCTGCTATGAATATGCCACCAAGCGTTACCGCAGCAACTGCATCAACTGGGGCATCGTTCCTTTCACCATCTCAAAGGAGACACTTTTTGAATATGTAGCCGGCGATTTCGTCTATGTTCCCGGCATCCGTGAGGCCATCCTTTCGGGCAAGGAGGAGATTGACGCCAAGGTGATCAGCGCCGAAGGTGTGAAGGACATTCATCTCTACTTCCAGAATCTGACCGCTGACGAGAGGGAGATTCTCGCCGACGGTTGCCTGATGAACTTCTACGCCGCCCAGAAGAGCAAATAATCATAATCGCGCACTTTAGGCTTGCGTCCATTTCAGGGGCTTGCAAGCCTGAGGCGCCCAGGTAATCATATTCGTAAAACACTTTAATTTTTAATATTCAGTTATGAAAAAAATTCAGATGGTCACTCCTCTCGTAGAGATGGATGGTGATGAAATGACAAGGATCCTGTGGAAGATGATTAAGGATGAGCTTATCATTCCATTTGTTGATCTGAAGACAGAATACTATGACCTCGGCCTCGTTCATCGTGACGAGACCGGCGATCAGGTGACAATCGACTCCGCCAACGCCACCAAGAAGTACGGTGTTGCCGTGAAGTGCGCCACCATCACTCCTAACGCCAAGCGTATGACCGAGTACAACCTGCATCAGATGTGGAAGAGCCCGAACGGAACGATCCGTTCGATGCTGGACGGAACGGTGTTCCGCACACCTATCACCATCCCTTCCATCTCTCCGGCAGTGAAGTTCTGGAAGAAGCCTATCACCATCGCCCGTCACGCTTACGGTGATGTCTACAAGAGTGTTGACATCCGTGTCGAGGAACCGGGAGTGGCCAAGCTCGTCTTCGAAGGTGAGAGCGGCAAGAGGGAAGAGCAGATAGTCCACACCTTCAAGGGTCCCGGCGTTCTCCAGGGAATGCACAACACCGACGCTTCCATCCGTTCTTTCGCCCACGCTTGCTTCAAGTACGCCCTTGACCTCAAGCAGAGCATCTGGTTCGCCACCAAGGACACCATCGCCAAGAAGTACGACGGACGTTTCCGTGAGATTTTCGAGGAGGTGTTCGCAGAGTACAAGGACGCTTTCGAGGCCGCCGGCATCGAGTACTTCTACACCCTTATTGATGACGCGGTCGCACGTGTGATGCGCAGCGAGGGTGGTTTCATCTGGGCCTGCAAGAACTACGACGGTGACGTGATGAGCGACATGGTCTCCACGGCATTCGGTTCCCTTGCCATGATGACCTCTGTCCTTGTCAGCCCTGACGGCAAGTACGAGTACGAGGCCGCCCACGGCACCGTGACCCGTCACTACTACAAGCACCTCCAGGGCGAGGAAACCTCCACGAACCCGATCGCGACGATCTTCGCGTGGAGCGGTGCGTTCCGCAAGAGAGGCGAGATGGACAACATTCCAGAGCTTGTCAACTATGCCGACCAGCTTGAGGCCGCCTGCTTCGACACCCTCAACGCCGGCATCGTGACCAAGGATCTCGCCAACCTAATGGAAGGCGTGACCCCTCAGGTAAAGAACTCCGCCGACTTCATCGCCGCCATCCGCGAGCGTCTCGAAAAGCGTCTCGCGTAAGTGATTGAAAATCAGTTATAAAAGCGATGGTCTTTAGTCGTTATCAACTGAAGACCATCGCTTAATCCGTTGTGAAACAGAGTCTTATCCTCCACCGACAGAAGCTTAACCTTTGCGTAAGGTCGCACTGACCGGTCGCAGAACTAAAGGTTCGACAAAGTTTACCAGCCATCGAAGAGCCTCTCGTAAGGTTTCACACAGAGCCTTCTGGCCTCTGGTCAGATCACAGGTTCGGTCACTTAATTGATTACGGACTGGACACGTGCCTGGTCGCATGCCTGATTACATGCCTGTTCGCATGCCTGGACACGTGCCTGATTGCAAGACTGGTCACAGAACTGGTCACAGGACTGGACACATGCCTGATCGCATGCCTGGACACGTGCCTGATTACATGCATGGACACGTGCTTGATTGCAGGACTGGTCACAGAACTGGACGCGTGCCTGATCGCATGCCTGATTACATGCATGGACACGTGCTTGATTGCAGGACTGGTCACAGAACTGGACGCGTGCCTGATCGCATGCCTGGACACATGCCTGATTACATGCCTGGACGCGTGCCTGATTGCAGGACTGGACGCGTGCCTGTTCGCATGCCTGGACACGTACTTGATTGCAGGACTGGTCACAGAACTGGACGCGTGCCTGATCGCATGCCTGGACGCATGCCTGGACACGTACTTGATTGCAGAACTGGTCACAGGGTTGGACACCTGCCTGGTCGCGGAGATTGTCGAAGCGACATTCCCGGTCGATGAATAAGAGCGCCATCTGCATGGTGGCGCCAACGAAAAGGACTTCCCGAATTTTTGCACGTTACCAAAAATTCGGGAAGTCTTTTTTGCAGCCTTGTCCGCAGAATCGGATGCGCGACCCACTGTATACGTCCACTTGATCTTTGATCATATTTAATGATGTTATTTTGGTTTATATTGTAAACTTATTTATATTTGTAATGCCGTTGAGGTTAAAGCGCATAGCTGTTAATGGCAAAAAATATGTAAATCAAAATGTTATGGAAACAAACAACAATCTTTCCGCTGAACAGAGTCTGAAAATCATCAGCGAGACAATGGCAAGAAACTGTCGGGCGATCGAGAAAAATCAAGGAACTTACTACATCCTTTGGGGTGTGATACTGACGCTTGTCTCGGCTATCATCTATCTATTGTGGAACGGGACGGGAAATCCAATCTGGAATTACTTGTGGTTCCTCATTCCGGCAATCGGAGTTCCGGCTGCCATATTCATTTCAAAAAGAAATGATTGCGCTCCGAAAACCTATCTCCACAAGACGGTGGGCTTGATCTGGTGCGCCTTTGGGATCACTGCCGTTTGTCTGACAATCCTCACTTGCACGGTCAACCCCTTTGTGCTTGACACCTACCTCATCACCTCTTTGTTCGGGTTCACGATACTGTCCACAGGCATCGTCATCAAGAGTTGGCCGATCATCACTTCCGGAGCGCTTGTGGTTCTGCTCGGTGCCCTCTACACAAACTACGGGGGTGCGCAGATCTGCCTGATATGGCTTTTCAGTGGAGTCATCATGACCATCGGAGGAGCCATTGCCAAACTCATAAGGCGGTAGGCTATGTTCAGAAAACTGAATCCTCTGCTCCATTCCGAACTCCGCCTCGCCGTGATGTCAATCCTCATCGGGGTCGAGGAGGCGGATTTCGTCTACATCAGAAAGCAGACGGGCGCCACGGCCGGCAACCTCAGCGTGCAGATAGACAAACTCAGCGAGGCCGGCTACATCACGGTAGAGAAGGGCTTCAAAGGCAAGAAGCCTTGCACCACCTGCCGCGCGACCGACACAGGCGTCAAGGCTTTCAATGAATATGTCGATGCGCTCAAGGATTACCTCTCCTTGCAAGACCGGCGATAGTATTGTCAATGAACAAGATAAGTGCGTACCTTAGACGACACATGAATATACCGATGTGCTCTTACCCTGTTCTTGAATATGCGAGGTCTGGCTTCAGAAGTCAGAGGCGTACATGCCCCCAGACAAAAGTCTCGGTGAGAGTTCCTGACTTTGACAGCCTAAAAATTCCGTTTTTTCTTACGTTCTGATAATCAATATATTGTAAAGAGCGCGGATTTTTCAGGGTGAATCGCATCACCTTTTCGTGCCTTTGAAAGAATCTTCGTACATAGGTGTAAACAAGTAGGGTGAATCATTGCCAAAGTCAGGAAAAGTCTCGGTGAGAGTTGAAAAGTCTGTACCCCCCCACTACAGGGGCGACAACGAATTCTCAATCCACACTGGGGGTATTAAGTAACATTCAAAAAATAACCTGCATCATCTTAAGGAATCTTTTCGGTCTAGATCTCTTTTCTCATCAGTCATGTGCCACCGGCACACTCCTTCTTCAAAAAAAGATCTATCCTCGAAAATCTTCTCTTAATCTGAAGCAACTTATTATTTTCATGTTCCTAAGACAGTCTCCCCCTAAAAGTGCTTAGAGCGAAGAACCTTCGTGTTCTACGAGCGGGATTTCGGCGTAAAGACGCTCGTGGAGAGACAATTGTCCCTCTAAAAGCGTGAATTAGGCTGAATGTCGCTTGCAGGAGAACAGTGTCAGGCCCTGTTGGGTCTGCAGGGCATATCCCGTTTCGGTATTATCCAAACAAGAGCATACCATTGTTACAAAACCTTGCTTTTATTACAAACATTAGGAAGAAGAGCAGCTGAATAACTGGGTTCTTCCATCATTTAGAAGCTGTTTTGAATTGTTTGTTTGAAGGTTAAGAGCAAACTATTTCCCTGCTGCCCACCTCGGTAATCCTAACAAGTTCGATTGCCCTTGGTTCGGGCGCTGGGTTGAGAGTGATAAACTTCAGTTTCGATGAAAAAGGCTGAAATGTTAATCAAATGCCTGATGGCGCTGGGTTGAGAGTGAAAAACCTCAGTTTCGACCGCTTCTTCCAAGGAGGATAGCGGTGCAGTCTGGCTGAGGAAGCGGGAAGAAAAAGAAGATTATTCACCTCAAAGAACATTTCAAACAATTCAAAACAGCTTCTTGGTTGTATATTTCTCTTCAATGCGACAAGATTTGTCGCTTTTGATTGTTATATTTGCGGCAAACACTTCTGAATATGTCTAAACAAATCAGGTTGTTAAGTGCGATAGTGAACAAACTAAGCGGCATCAGTGAATATGTCAGCAAAGAGGCTCTGCTGGAGGCCATGTCAGGCGAAATGGCTGAGAATGGCCCCTCTTCTTTGCGGACTCTTCAGCGGAACATCAAGACCATTGAGGAAGTGTTCGGGATCGAGATTCAGAATGTCAGAGGGAAAGGGTATCACATTGTTGGCAGAGACCCCGTTTACACCGATCGGTTCAAGGAACTACTTTCTGAGTTCGAGATTATAAGTACTGTCGGCTCTGACTCCGGGACACGTGACTATATCATTCCGGAGCAGAGGAGGATGATGTTCAGCGTTGATATTCAGAAAATCCTAAGGTCGATAAAGCAAAGACGGAAGGTGCGCTTTTCATATTCGTTGCCAAGGCTTGGAGGCAAGGAGGCGGAATATCTCGCCGAGCCGTATTTCCTGAAGCAGTCGCAGAACCGCTGGTATCTCGTGGCGATGGTCGAGGGAGTCCTGAAGTGCTTCGAGTTGGGCAGGTTCAAATCCTTCAAGGTTCTTGACGAGGATTTCATCCGAGACGAGAGTGTCCGTGCCGGGAATCTTTTCCGCGATTGCTTCGGAATATGGGATGACCCGAAGATGCCCGTAGAGGACATCCGCTTGAGGTTCAGTCCTTTGGATGGCCGCTTTATCAAGACCCTCCCTATTCATTCTTCTCAAAAGGTAGCCGTTGAGACCGAGGAATATGTAGAAGTGACTCTCCGCCTTAAGATAACCAACGATTTCGTGATGGCCCTTCTCTCCCGAAGCTCCTCCGTCGAAATCCTCGCACCCCAGTCCCTCAAGGACCGGATGAACGCTATCTGGGCGGCAGCGTTGGAACGGAATAAATGATTTATTAATTTATAAATAGTTGTGCTATGTTTACGCCAAGTGAATTTATTGAATGCCTTGGAAAAATTTCCATTGCCAAAAGTGTCAAAGGCCATCTTTATAAGGACTTGAAACTAATAGGGAATCGTATTGATGGTATTAGGTGTGATACTAAAAAACACTTTAAATTGTCCATAGAGGAACTCTATTGTGCATACGAGAAGGGTGTTAATACGACAACAGAGATGAGAAATTATATCAAAGGATGGGCATATTCTCCGGCTCTTGCGATCTTGAATGAGATCTATAAGTTGGAGGCACAGGTGGAGGGGCTTAAAAAAGTCGAAAGATAAGAGGGAATATTCCTGTGGAGTTATTATTGTCTGTATGATCTAATATAACATTATTCTATGAAAGGAAAAGATATATTTACTAAAGAAGAATACGAAGCTATAGTGAGACTTCTCAAAAGTAAAGTAAGGTCTGATAAATCAGGCAAAAAGTCAATTCGTGCGAAAATCCGTAAGTTCGGTTTCCACTGTTCGGATTTCAAGAATAATGCTGGTGATGAGTTTGACGTCAATGATTTCAAACAGTTGGTCAAAAGCGGTAAAATCACTATTATTGGGGGAAATGGTGGTTGTGGGCATATTTCAGAAGGAGATAAATCTTTGTTATCAGAGCGGCGATTCGACAAAACTAATGATCAGAAGATAGAATCAATGAAAAATTGTGCTTGTTTAGAGGCCTATGTTCCTGCTTCGCCTCGTATATTAATTCTTGGCACCATGCCTGGAAAAGAATCGTTGCGTCTTCAGCAGTATTATGCTAATCGTAGCAACCGTTTTTGGAAGATAATCGCTAAGGCAGCAGACAAACCTTTGCCGGAAGATTATTCAAAAAGGCTGAGATTGTTGGATCAGCTTCATATTGCGTTGTGGGATGTCTATGCTTCAGCAGAACGTAAAGGTAGTTTGGACTCTAATATTAAGAATGGGGAACAGAACGATGTACAGTCACTCATCAATTCTAATCCGTCCATAAAGAAGGTTTTGTTCAATGGCGGAAAGGCTTACAAGAAGGCTTTGGATTATGGTTGTTTGAATGTGGAAATGCCAAGTACTAGTTCGGCAAACACTCATCTTACTCAAGAAGAGCTGTTTTCTATATGGGTTAAGGAAATCAAAGAAAAGTGATGCGCAAAGACCCCGATGAGACATATTCATTGAAAGAGAAGTTGGCGGTGACGGCGGTGCTGCTTCTGCCGGTGGCGTTGGCGGTGGTGGCGATGATTGGGGAGAAGCGGCATCTGAGGGAGGTGGAAGCGATGAAGAGTAGGCCGGTGCGGTACTATGAATATGCCATCCGGCCGGTGGATACGATTCTGAACCATCCAGTAGGTCTGCGGGGAAGGTCGTTGTTTGATGGTGGCGGACGGGGAGATGGTGTGGTGCTGAATTCCGGCGGAAGGAGCATTGTAACCGGCCTTTCCTCGGAGGAGATTCTGGAGCAGCTCAACCTTGACTATCAGGATGTCTATGACTATTACGGTGGCGCCGAGGAACTTTGGTGAGACGTGGCCATTGTCTCCCTATTGTGTCGGGGGCGAAAAAACCGTATATGCCCTCGGATTGATCCTCTGAGCACTTTTCGGGTGCATCAAGATATGATTTGCACCCGTGATGTCATTGAGGCGGTTTCATTAGGACTGGTTCTTGCTCCTGTGTTTGTCCGGGGTATAGCTATCATGCCGGACAGAAAGGACAATATCACCAGTTTCTCCGGCGGATTGCCGTTTGGGGCGGACAATGATTAGTTTTTTTGTGATATATGCAAGGAAAATACAAAATAATCACTCTGTGCGGAAGCACGCGGTTCAAGGAAGAATTTCTAAGGGTGCAGAAGGAACTAACCCTTAAAGGTTATATTGTGATCTCGGTCGGGCTGTTCGGGCATAGCGGCGATGCCGAGGTCTTGGATGACGGCGTGAAGGAAATGCTGGATGAGATGCATTTGGCGAAGATTGACATGGCCGATGAGATATTCGTTGTCAATCCAGGTGGGTACATCGGAAAAAGCACTGCGAGGGAGATAGCCTATGCTCGAAGCCACGGGAAAACGGTGCGGTCGTTATGCCCGCTTTCGCAGGAAGCTTATGTCGGCGATGGCGCGACCGATTGCCCAAAGAGGATCACTCCAGCGAGGATCACCTCTTTGAATGACGGCGAGGTCTTTGTGTTCGGAAGCGACAAGAAGGGTTGGCATGGAGGCGGCGTCGGCTGCATGTTCGTAAGGACGGACAGCCGGTGACCTCGGCACAGGTTTATGCTGTGGTGATGCGTTTCCCGGACACTTTCGTCAAGGCGGAGGGTCGGATAATGCTGATGATCTGATTTTCGGATTACTTAAGTAACCTTCAAAAAATAATCTGCATCATCTTAAGGAAGATTTTCGAGGATAGATCGATTTTCGAAGAAGGAGTGTGCCGGTGGCACATGACTGAT